>Ga0302250_1000244_pt1 | contig 64980 bp, 54 predicted proteins | sample AAG_RA_Asp_MG_FD_193536 | JGI IMG/M metagenome (GOLD analysis project Ga0302250, IMG submission 193536) | Enriched activated sludge microbial communities from anaerobic digester in WTTP, New Holstein, Wisconsin, United States - AAG_RA_Asp | ecosystem: Engineered > Bioreactor > Anaerobic >...
GTTTCAATCCACGCGCCCGCGTGGGGCGCGACCGCTCATTGGCATTATCCTTGGCAGCGGCACAGGTTTCAATCCACGCGCCCGCGTGGGGCGCGACCCGCCGAAGATATCATACCAATACTCGCGCCAAGGGTTTCAATCCACGCGCCCGCGTGGGGCGCGACCATTGTTGCCGTCTGCATCAGTCGGTACAAGGTGGGTTTCAATCCACGCGCCCGCGTGGGGCGCGACTATACAACTACTATATATAGACAAGATAGAAAATTACAAGAACATAAAAGCGAACTAGATTGAATCTGTGCTCGATATCGTATATTTCCCCATCCCTTGTTTGTAAAAGACCTTATAAAGTAAAGAAATATAGAAAATGCGAAGGGTTCAGTGTTTTATGTTCCATCCAGGTTCGCACAATAGTCTTTCTGGATGATTTCATTTATTTTAAAAAAACAATAAGATATTCAGCCAATTGCAAAACTCGGTCAGTTTTAAAAATGACTTAGCGGCTTCGCAACTCAATGGCTCCTCGCGGTTCTTGAAAACCGTAGTAAAATGTACTCAATTTAAAGGCAAGTTTTCAAAATGATTCTGCATATTGAAAGAGCTTCATAGTAAACTAAATTATCAAAGGCTCGTCAAAGTCCAATGATGGCTTCGCGCCGACGTGTTCAACTCGATGTTTCCAGTTTGCACCCAGAAAATAATACCGCAAGCTGTCATTTTCTTTATCGATGATGTTTTCAAGATCCGCGCGTAACTGAACCCATTGAGCCGGATCAACTATACATTCAAAGACTGAAAATTGCACTCGCTGTCCATGATTGCTCAAGGTTTTTGCTACACGCCGAAGTCTCCGGGCTCCGCCTTGATTCGTAACATTCACATCATAGCTCACAAGTACCATCATAATTGCTATCTCCAAAAGAACGGGGGATATCCGTCAATATCACCGCGAATGAATCGAGCCATCAAATTCGCCTGAATAAAGAAGAGCAAGCCGATTTGAACGGTTTCTTCTATAAATGGATGATAAATTTCTTCCTGCTTCCTTTTTTGATACTCGATGAGAACTGTTTTTCGGGTTTCATCATCCATGGTTACGGCGCCGCTTGAAGCTCGAGAAAAACCTTTTAGGTTCACTTGTCTTCGATTGATCAAAGAGAGTACCAGTCTGTCTGCAATGACCGGCCGAAATTCCTCCATAATATCAAGAGCAAGGCTTGGTCTGCCCGGTCTGTCCTTGTGCAGAAAACCCACCGCAGGATCAAGGCCGACTGTTTCGAGAGCTGATCGTATGTCATGTACCAGAAGGGTATAGATGAATGAGAGCAGGGCATTGACGGGATCGAGCGGAGGACGCCGATTCCTGTCATTAAAAATAAAACTTTCCTTCTGGTCAACAATCAAGTGATTGAAGACGCCAAAGTATTCAGCCGCGGCCATCCCTTCGAGTCCTCGGATCGAGTCTGTATTCGGTGCGGATTCAATCTGGCCTATAAGCCTTTCAATGGATGAGGAAGCCATTTTTATAGAAAGTACATCAATTTTTTCACCATGATCTCGTGTGGCACGGTGTAAAATCAAGCGGCAATTTGCGCATTTGGCAGTAACGATATTGGATGATATTGCACGACATGATTCTTCAGCATCAGCTATCCGGTACTGATTTCTTCTCAAGAGGACATTGCCGCTTATCGGGCCATGGACTGATGCGAGAAAACGACCATATTCTGTAAGGAAGCTTATGCTAACACCTCGTTCAGCGCAGAAACTAAGCAGTGCGGGAGAACAGAGAACATTTCCGAAGCATATGATACTGCTGATCATGTGAATAGGAACCTGGAGAATTTTTTGCTGTTCTTGTTCGATGGCCACTGTTTCACCATCTCGATGCAGGTATGCACCTTGTGTGGTTACATATAAAGTATTCAGCAGTTTTTTCATGCATTGCACTCCGATTCTATCGCTCTGAGCTGAGTTCGAATAAATTTTCTTACACTTTTCGATGTGCTCCCGGTACTTGATGGCATGCATTGTTCGAAGAGAGAACATGTAGTACATTTTTTCTTTTCAAAGATGGCTACAGGTGTTTCGCCCTTTAGTATGAGTTCGCGAGCCCTTTCAGCCAGTTGGACAACTTTTTTTCTCAATGCCTGATCCAATTCGACTTTTGTTCGCCTGTGATCCTGAAGATAATAAATCTGACCCTCTGGAATCATGATATCGAGCATTTCCTCCAGACACATCGCCTGGGCGCAAAGCTGAACCTTGTCCTCTTCCTCTTCCTTGTTTTTCCCTCGCTTGAATTCTACAGGGCAGGCTTCTGCTATTTTGCCAGAAGGCTCGAGATACAATTCCACAAGATCACATTTCCCAATAAGCCCGTACTTTATCGACCTGATGGACATTCCGAATTCCTGACGATAAAGCCTCCTATTTTCATGGTGTTCCTGATGTACGCGCTCATGCAGTATTTTGCCTTCTGCGGTAAACAGATTTTCTGCCCATTGACCTTCAATATGAATGAGTGCGAACTGCCGCTCGCAGAAAAGAAGGTGCTGAAGCGCTGAAATTGGAATGGGATCGAAATCTTCTATCAATTATTATTCCCTTCAACTATTCTTCAGATTAAAATTTCACATTTTATTGTCTGAAAAAATTAAATTTTACCAACCCTATTAGCGCCAAAATTAATTAACGCTAATAGGGTTGGCCTATAAGAAAGGGTTTATTCATCTTGCAAAACAATACATTTCTCATGCTAAAGGCTTTAAAACAGTAAGGCCTACATGCGTAGAAATCATACAGGAACGATTGTTTTGAAAGTTTTTATTTCATTTCCATCAAAGATGATTTTGTAGTCCGAAAAATCACGAGGTGGAAGTGTTGAGTCAGATGCTTTTCTGACTTCAATACGTGCAAAAAGCTCATGTGCAGGCTTGTTCCCCAATTTGGAGTTATGCTCGAAAATAATCAGTCGCTGACTCGACATAAGGCCTCTTGCTGCCGATCGGTCGTGTTCAAACATGTGTTCAAGTGCATCCCATACCAGATTCAGGTCTTCTTCTGAAAACCCTGTTTGATCAGCGAGTGGAGCAGATACAAATCCGTGGACTCTATAAAGGCCATATGGAATCGTATATTTTCTTCCCATGGTTCTGTTATCTCCGCCTTGTTTTTTTGCTTCTTCTTCGGTTGCTACAGCCATCCTTGTAATACTGTGTTCTGAAGCAATGACTGGCTCTATAGAGCGGGCGAAAGTAAGCTGAACCGGTCCTCGGACCTGACCGCAATTAATACCTGTTGACATTACAGCACCAAAGGTTCTTACATCAAAGAAATTCCTGCACATCCAATCACGGGCAGTATCAACCTTGTCGCCGCCTTTCCGTTTGCCTTCATCTGATGAAAGATCAATACCCAACGCGATATAAGCCCTTTCATGCTGCTTATTGAGAATGGCTTTTTCTTTTACATAGATTTCATACGGAGGTTGTTCATTTTTTACAAGGCCGACATAGTTTCTGATTTTCCTTTTTAGACAGACATCTGTGACAATGCCGTGCCCGGATTCTGTATCGATCCGAGGCAGATTTCCTGCATCCGGATCCCCATTTGGATTGCCATCCTTTACATCGAAAAAAAGAACAAAATCGTAACGCTTTTCCAATGACATAATGAGACCTCCCTTTTCAGTCTTTTTTTGCAAAAAAATCTTGACGCTGATGGTAATAGCCAACAGCGAATCTACCTTGTTCATGCAGATTCAAGTGGGCAGGAAAATCATTGATTTTTCCTACAATTTCTCCGGTAAGTCGCTCAAAAAACACTATTCGGCCTTGACTACCAAGTTTTGCCAAATGGTGATTCTTAAGCCTCATCAATGTAGGGAAAACTGCGACTGGGTTGCTGCAAGCTGAACCATAATACCGTTCACGGATTGTTGCATTGAGTCCCGGATTTGCCTCTTCTTGAATTTTTTCCAGAGCGGCAAATAAGCGACCAAGTTGGTAGCCAATAGATGGCTGTTCAATGTCGAGTCCCATGGTTAACTCCTTTTCTGTATTGTTAGGATAGTATCTGAGATATCTGTTTAAATATGCCTTAATTAAAGCTGCCCTCACTGAAGTTACCCGACCTTCAACATCACTTCTGATTCGCCGGAGAGCTGATTGGAGCAATGATTCCGGATATGGAGAGCCTGTAAGAATCGCGTACATGAACTGATGCACCAATGGTGGGGGGATGTTTTCTGTTTTATCTTGCGTTGAAATATAGGTTAATACACGCCACAGTGAGTAGTATCGAGGTTCCCTATCACTTTTTTGAATATTAAAATCTTCAAAATGCTGAGCAATTTTATTTTTAAAATATGATACAGTTCCAGGTAACCATAGTTGTATTGCAAGACGGCTTGCATTCGGAGAAAGCCCTAGGATATAGAAAGTCTCATTGCCAATATCATTTCTATATCCACCGTTCAATGGAGACATGAGCAAGGCACGTATGCTTTCAGTTCCTGCATCGGGGTCATCTTTTGGCGGTTCAGAAAAAAATAAAGAAAAATCATTTTCAAAATCTGTTTTTTGAGATGACCAAAATACGAATGTGGCATTACTGCCAAGTGCCAATCGTTGCCGGGATTCCCTTGATAACAAAGAATTCAAAGCCGTGGTATAGGCAAACATGGCATTGTAGCCAACAGGGGCATTATTACCCTGTATCTTATTGTACGAGCGGAAAGGGGCTTGATTAAAAGATACGATATTGCCGCCAGAGGATTGAGCTCCTTGCACGCCCTTTATTGAATTATGGAGTTCGCAGATTCTATCTTTTTCTCCCGTTATTAAACAAATCCCATCTGCTTCTTTTGAACCAAGCAAAGCACTTACTGCTTGAATCACTTCTGATGATCTGCAATACAAGTCATTGTCATCAAGAAATCTGAAGGAAATATTTGAATTGGTATTAAGAATATCACTCCACGCAGGATATTTCTCAAGATTTGCTTGAGAGAAATTTTCAAGAAATACTAGAAGAGCAGTTCTTTTGGGTGTATCGGGAATTTCGCTTCGGATTCGATTTAAAAAAGCAGCTCTTTGCTCCGGTAATCTTTGTTGTGCTTTTTTCTTTTTCTGATCAGGAAGCTCTTCGAAATTTTGAATTCCAAACACATATGCTGGAGAATCCCAGAGCAGGTTTGCTTTAATACCGGATGTCTTCTTTTCCGCTTGTGGAACTAGAAATTTTTTCCCTCTGCTTTGCGGGCCTTCTCTGGTGTCATCAATCTGTATGAGGGTTCCACGCTCATCCAACACAAAAACAAAAGGAATTTCTTTCCATTCCCATCCAGGTAAGGGAATGTTGCTTTCAGGGTCAGATGCTTTTCTGTCATAGTATTCTTTTAATGCCTGAAGGATCATGATCGCACCTCTACAAGAGTTTCATCTGTAAAAAGAATGCCATTTTCTAGCTTTGCTTTGAAAAACCTGGGAATCGGGTTTTCAGGATCGCTATAATCCATGTCGTAGAGCATCCAGCCTAAATCTTGAGTTATTGGCAAAGCTGGCTTTTCAAATTCAGGTTTTTCAACGAGCTTGAAATCACAAGTGAATTCACGAGTTCCAAGATATGGCCTGTGAAAGCATTGTCCTTTTCTAGCTCTTCGCTGAAAAATAGCTGAATATTTTGCTTCACTTTCATCATTTCGCGCATACGTTGACTTTTCTTCTAAATCGGCCCAAACCTCAGAATTGATAGAATGATTTGTCTTTCTGTTTTCTGGAGGGATAAATTCAAACCAACCATGAATGCGATAGCGCACATCACGAAGAAAATACGAAGCACGCTGTACTCTGTTGTCCTCTATGTAGTAGCCTGCTGGAGTCCCATCAACACCTGAGAGCTGTGCTTTTGTGGGGGACGCGAAAATGCACCCTACTTCATTGCGACGAACAGAAACCCATTGAATAGGATTGATAACTTCAATTTTGGTAATATGCCATTTTATTGCAGGTTTCCATAGAATTGCCTCGAAAATTGCCCTTGCCGCAGAGGGAGTCATGACATCATAACTTACGCGCTCAACTTTCATTTCAGGGCGCGTGAAACAAGCGTAATTGCCCCAAACTTCAAGACAAAAACCTTTCAAGATAACCTCCTTGTTCTAAAAGCAGAACAATCAATCTTTTATCAACCAATAAATATTTCTGGATCATTTGGTACTTCTTCAATCAACAAACCAGTTTTTAAACTATACTCAAGCAGGCATGATTCTTTGAGTGCAAAGATACCCGGGAATATTTCTTCTATCGATTCTCTTGTCCTCAATCCATCAAATTGGTTGTTGTAGATATTTACGCTATATCTCTGTAATTTTCTTAAAATTCTGGAAGAAATTCCTATTTGTTTAAGTTCTCTGATTAAGCCAGCACCTTTTTTATATGGTATTAGGATTGTTTTCATGGAACTATCGTCAATGATTCTGAATTTGCTTGCAGCAGTTCTGAACATAACTCCCAATGATGGAGGGTGTGGATAGAGAAGTTCACAAATGTTGTATGCATCAAGGCTATTAATTTTCCAGTAAAGTTCTGAAAAATAGGATTTAAAAGCTTCATGGCTAATTGGATCTGATAAGCCGTTTTTAAAAAGAATTTGTGTTGTTTCTGTAGCTTTTCGCAGAATACCTTTCGGTGGTAAACGAGGCGGAATGAATACAACGACTCTCCCAAGCTTTCCTACTTTTTTGAGGATGCCTTCTCTATTGCATCTGCCTGCCGACTGGGCAATGGAATCAAGACCGGCGATTGCGCGGTAAACAATGGGGAAGTCGATATCAACTCCAGCCTCTATCAATTGTGTGCTAATTAATCTGACCTGCTCGCCTCTTTTTAGTTTTTGCTTAATTTCATCTATAACCTCACTCCGATGCTGAGCGCACATGAGAGCTGAAAGATGATAGGTATCCTCCGGCATGAGAGCATGAAGATCTCTGCAACTACGTCGATCAGACACAATACACAGAACCTGCGCTTCTTTTTTAAGCGTATCTGCAAGATTCTCCCATGCTAAAGGCGTACTGATATCCTCTGGTATTTCGATAGCGGCTCGTTTCATGGATGAAAAGAGCATTGGCACATTCTGGATAATTTCGCGTACACATCCATTACTCAGCCCGGGGAATGAAGGGAACTCTTTTTGTTTTTCAAATGCTGGTTGAGTTGCAGTACAGAATACGACAGAAACATTGAATTTTGTAACCAGTGCATCCAATGTTTCAAGAATAGGTTTCAGATGCTCTGATGGTATAAGTTGGGCTTCATCAAAGATCACAATACTATTGGCAATGTTATGAAGTTTTCTGCATCTACCAGGCTTTGCTGCAAAGAGCGATTCAAAAAATTGAACTGTAGTTGTAAGTATGACAGGAGCATCCCAATTCTCTGTTGCCAATCGGGATTCATTAGTATCTACATCTTCTGCGATGCTACTATGATGCTCAATAATTGCGTCGTCACCAAGAGCTTTCCTGAATTCATTTGCATTTTGCTCAATAATGCTTGTATAGGGTATCACGTAAATAATTCGTTCTTTTTTATATTTAATTGCATGTTCGAGCGCAAATGCCATGCTGGAAAGTGTTTTCCCTCCGCCTGTGGGAACCGTGAGAGAGAAGAAACCTGGTTCCATACTGGCGGCCAGTCTGCACTGGTCCAGAACTGATCTTCTAATTTTATTTACTGGAGTGTCTCCCCCAATTTGACTTGCCTGAATTTTATTGATCATAAAATCATCAAAGCGTGTTTTTATATCGAATAGCGAAGGATATTTTCCCCTTTGTAAAAATAACTCCGGACTCATGTACGATTCTGTATCAAGATAATCAGCATCAACTAGGCAGGAAAACAACATGCGAATCCATAATGACATGATGACGCTTTGCTGTTCTTGCTGATTGAGCTTCCATGGGGGGGTGAGATGTTTTATATTAGACAATTCGCTACTTATCAGATTTCTATACCATTGCGGAATGTCATCTGTTTTGGCTTGCTCCAATCTATTTAATAGTGATGAAGCATCTCCTTCAAGATCAGGCAGACCTGCATGATGGCCCGCTATACAATATGAAAGAATCCTTCCGATTCCTTTGCCATATACTTCTTCTGCAAGTTTTGCAGCGGAAGCTGAATGTTCCAGCCTATTTGAACCGCCTTGAATGGTTGCTTCATCTTCCCAGTAATCAGCTTTGCGTCTGAGGTAGACTTGCCATTCATCTTTAGCTTTACCCGCATCGTGGAGAAATGCACAGCTTTTTGCCCAATCTGATGAATTAAAGCTCTGCGCAAATTTGGCTGCCATGGTTGCAGTATTCATAATGTGCTCTTGAAGCGCATGAGGTTCAGCCCAGCTTCCGTCTTGATTCTTTCTCACATGCGCAATGATAGGCGAATTCGTCTCATTTGTTTCTTTCATATTATTTTCTCTTATTATTTGCTTCTTTTTTGATTAAAGCAACAGAAAAATGTAGCAACATCCAGCGCGGCATTCAGAAACAACTTGGCCTTTGCCATGAGAAGATGAAGCCGCTTCATCTGTCTGCGGTTTCATGCTTCATCCCTTGCCAAGTTGGCCATCCTCTCAATCTCCTCCTTCCACCGCTTCCTGAACTCCTTCGGCTCTAAAACTTCGCAATCAGCGCCGCAGCGGAGGGCGCGGCCGAGTAATTCGGTCCAGTCGTGGACGGGAAGGCTGAGATCAACGGTATATTCACCTTTAGCATTGTCATGGATTGTGAGGACCTGGCTGGGATGCCAAATCTGGTCGCGAATGGCTCGGGCGGCACCGTTCCGGAATCGCAGGACGGCGGTACCTGCGGGATCACCTTTGAAAATGCCGTAAGAGGAAGAGAGAAAGCGTTCGATGGCTTCATCGCTGGGGAGAGGCATGCGGCTTGGTTCAACTTCGTAGGCTTCCTTGATGCGGGCAATAGCGAAGAGCCGCAATTGACCGGAAAGGGAGTCTTGCGCAGCGCAGTACCATTTGCCTGCATAGTTTATAAGACGCAAGGGCACGATGGTGCGTTCGGTTTCGACATCATGGGCGTCTTTATAGGTGACACGAAGATTGTATATATCCAGGAGCGCACGGCACAATCGATAGATGATTTCATCCGAAATTGGCTGGAGGTCGGGCAATTCATACCGAACATGGTTCGCGATCGAGGCATAGCGGACTCCGATTTTTTTCTTGAGTTCATCAATCAATTCATCAGACAGAACCGGGATGTAGGAGTAACGGCTCAAGATTGCACGCAGAAAGGCGAGGGCGAAAAGGGATTTTTCGCTTGCGAATTTCAGGCCGTCCCAGGGTTTACTGTAAATATACTTTCGCACGGAGCCCGACCATGCAATCGGTGCTTCCAGGCGGTTCCGAAGATATTCGATATCTCGTTTGGCCTGGCGTTCGCTCACCTCAAAGGTGTCCGCTATGTCTTTAACGTTGATGCCCCCGCGTTCCTGAATGGTTCGATCTATGAAAAAAATCCTTTCCATCTGGCTCACAGGGGCACCTCCGTTGTAACTGTTTGTGATCATTTTATCACGACAGTAGCATTCGTGGTGGGACACAGAGTGTCCCTTCGCGCATTTTTCTTAAAATTTTTTTCCATGCGGGCTGGAATATCCCCAAACCCGCCCGGCATCTTCCCTGATTATCATATTTATGCAATAGTTTGGTGCACTATGAAGACGATACGGCAGGTTTTGGAGAGCGGGGTGCCGCTGCTTTTTGACGGCGCCATGGGGACGGAGCTGTATAAGCGCGGGGTTTTCATCAATCGCTGTTTTGAGGAAGCCAACCTATTTGCGCCAGATTTGGTGCTTTCGGTGCATCGGGATTATATCGGCGCCGGCGCAGAGGTGCTCACGACCAACAGCTGGGGGGCGGGCAGGTTCAAGCTGGCAAAATACAATCTTCAGGACAGACTGGCGGAGATTAACGCAAAGGCGGTTCTGCTGGCGCGCGAGACTGCTGCCAAGGCTGCGCTGGCGGGACAGGCTCACAATGTATGGATTGCCGCTTCGGTGGGGCCGCTGGGACCGCGGCTTGAGCCGGTCGGTGCGCTGTCGGCGGCGGAGGCTGAGGCGGCTTTTGAAGCCCAGATTCAGGTTCTGGCTGACAATGGCGCTGATTTCATTTTGCTGGAAACCTTCGGTGATGTGCATGAGGCAGTGCTTGCGGTCCGGGCTGCGAAGCAGACAGCGCCCGCGTTGCCGGTTTTTGCCAATTTGACAATCGATATGGGCGGCAATCCGATTTTCGGAATGTCCCTGGAAGACGCCATGGACCGTCTGCTGGAGGCAGAGGCGGACGTGCTGGGCTTGAACTGCTCGGTCGGGCCTCAGCCGATGCTGAGAGCCGCACAGCGCATGCGCTCGCATCAAAAAGAGGTCCCCCTGTGCATCGAGCCGAATGCAGGCATGCCGCGGCAGATCGAGGGGCGCATGATGTACATGTCCACCCCCGAATATTTTGCCACCTACGCGAAATACTATCTCCAGGAAGGAGTCCGCTTTGTCGGCGGCTGCTGCGGAACGACGCCGGAGCATATCCGGGCGATGGCAGGGGCAATCCGGCAGTACAAGGCCATGTGCCAGGACTCGGACTTTGCCGCTCCGGAATGCAAGCCCCGGGAGCGGACTTTCATCCCCGTGGCAAGCCGCGGGGCGGATACTGCGCGAGGGGCGGGGGCTCAGCAACCTGCGCAGCAATCCGAGCTTGAGCGGGTTCCCTTTGCGCAAAAATCCCGGTTTGCGGCAAAACTGGCCGCCGGCGAACCCGTATTCGCCCTCGAACTCGTCCCGCCTGCCGGCATCACCCTGGATTCGATCATAGAAAAAGCCGGCATTGCCCGCGACGCCGGCATCGACGCCATCAACATCCCCGACGGCCCCCGCGCCAGCTCGCGCATCAGCACCCTGGTAACCGCCATCATGATTCAGCAAAAAACAGGGCTCGAGACAATCCTCCATTACACCTGCCGCGACCGCAATCTCATCAGCATGCAAGCAGATTTGCTTGGCGCGCAGACCATCGGGATACGCAACATTCTGTGCATCACCGGCGACCCGCCGAAACTCGGCGATTATCCCGACGCCACCGGCGTCTTCGACATCGACTCGATCGGCCTGACCCGCATGATTTACCGCCTGAACAGCGGCTACGACATATCCGGCCGCCCCATCGGCACGCCAACCAGCCTGTCGCATGGTGTCGGCGTCAACCCGGCGCAGGATGGATTTGCAACGGAAATGGAACGCCTCGCGAAAAAGCTCGACGCGGGGGCCGAATGGATGATCACCCAGCCAGTCTTCGATGCAGGCGTCATGGAACGCTTTCTCGATTACCTTGCACAGAAGAACATCACTAAACCCGTAATTATGGGCATCTGGCCGCTCGCGAGCCTGAAAAACGCCCTCTTTATGAAAAACGAAGTGCCTGGCATCGAGATTCCGGACTCGATAATCCAGCGGCTCGAGCGCTGTGCGACGGTGGAAGCGGCACGGGAGGAAGGGGTCGCGATAGCGCGGGAAATGTACTTGGCTTTGCAGCCGAGGATTCAGGGCGTTCAACTCTCGGCACCCTTTGGCCGCGTGGAACTTGCCCTGAAAGTAGTGGGCAAAGACAAGCCGGCAACAAAGGCCGGGCAGAACGCCTGAAATGCGCGGAAGGGCGAAATAAATATGAAGAAAACCGAAATTTTTGCCGCGCTGGAACAGATTGCCGAGCGCAGGATTTTGATTCTCGATGGCGCCATGGGCACGATGATCCAGAAAAAACGGCTGACAGAAGCGGATTTCAGAGGCAGCCTGTTTGCGGATCACCCGGTTGCGCTCAAAGGCAACAACGACATCCTCTGCCTGACCCAGCCGCAGGTCATTCTCGACATCCACCGGGCATATCTTGAAGCCGGCGCCGACATCATCGAGACGAACACCTTCAATTCGACATCAGTCAGCCAGGCAGACTACCGTCTGGAAGCCTGGGCGGGGCGAATGGCCGAGGCGGGGGCGCGGCTTGCGCGCCAAGCCTGCGATGAAGCCATGGCCAAAGAGCCCGGACGGCGCTGTTTTGCCGCAGGGTCCATCGGCCCGACCGCGGTGTCGCTGAGCATCGCGCCGGACGCTCAGGATCCGGGCAAGCGGGCCCTAACGTTTGATCAGCTCGCCGCGGCGTATGAAACCTGTGTGCTGGGGCTGGTCAAAGGCGGTGTGGATATCCTGCTGGTGGAGACGGTGTACGATACGCTCAACGCAAAGGCCGCGGTATGGGCAATCAGGCAGGTGTTCTCAACCGTGGGGCAGGAACTGCCCGTCATGATTTCCGGTACGATTGCCGATGCTTCAGGTCGAATTTTATCCGGACAGACCGCCCGGGCCTTCCTGTATTCAATAGTGCACGCAAACCCCTTTTCTATCGGCTTCAACTGCTCGCTGGGAGCCGAGAGCCTTTTGCCCTTTGTCGACGAGATAGCCGCAGAGGCCGACTGCGCCATCAGTCTCCACCCCAACGCCGGCATGCCGAACGAGCTCGGCGAATACGATGACAGCCCGGAAAATATGGCGCGGGTGCTCGCAGCGTTTGCCCGCGGGTCCGAAAGGCCCGGAAACCATGGGGCGAATATCATTGGCGGCTGCTGCGGAACCACGCCGGAGCATATCAGGGCAATCGCTGAAGCATTGCGGGGGATCAAGCCGCGGCGTTATAACCGCTCGAAAGTCGACCCTGGGCACAAACCTGTCCAGGTGCTCGCCGGCCTCGAACCCCTCGAGATATCTGCCGAAACGCTCTTCGTGAACATAGGCGAGCGCACGAACGTCGCAGGTTCGCGAGCCTTCGCCCGCCTGATTCGGGAAGGAAAGCTGGGCGAGGCGCTCGCGGTTGCGCGGTCGCAGATTGAAGCCGGCGCGCAGATTATCGATATAAACCTGGACGACCCCCTCATCGATGCCGCAGACATGATGGGCAGATTCCTCAACCTGATCGCCGCTGAACCAGATATAGCGCGCGTGCCGGTCATGGTCGACTCCTCCCGCTGGGAAGTCTTGCTGGAAGGGCTCAAACACCTGCAGGGCAAAGGGATTATCAATTCGATAAGCCTGAAGGACGGGGAAGCGGCCTTCCTGGAGCGGGCCGGCATCGCGCGCGAGCTGGGAGCGGCTGTCCTGGTCATGGCCATGGATGAAGCAGGGCAGGCCGAAACCCTTGCGCGGAAAATCGCCGTGTGCGAGCGTTCCTACCGCCTGCTGGTGGAAAAAGCCGGCCTCCCGCCGCAGGACATCATCCTCGACCCCAATATTTTCGCAATTGGAACGGGCATTGAAGAGCATCGTTCGCACGCCGTGGATTATATCGAAGCAATAGCCTGGATTAAGCGCAACCTCCCCGGCGCCCTGGTGTCGGGCGGGGTCTCCAACCTGTCCTTCGCGTTTCGCGGCAACGAAGGCCTGCGCGCCGCGATGCACGCGGTCTTTTTGTACCACGCGAGGGCGGCGGGCATGGACATGGGCATTGTCAATCCTGCGCAACTCATTGTCTATGAAGAAATCCCTGCCAATCTCAGAGAGCGTCTCGAAGATCTGGTTCTGAACCGCAGGCCGGATGCAACCGAGCGGCTCATCGAAGTTGCATCGCATTTTTCAGGGATTGAATCCGGGCGCGCCGAGACAGACCAGGCGCCGCTGAGCGCGGAGGAGCGGGTAATTCATGCCCTGGTTTCCGGAACTTCCGAAACTCTGGCCGAGGATGTCGAGGCCCTGCGCAGGCAGTATCCCCGGGCTTTGTCGGTTATCGAAGGTCCGCTCATGAAAGGGATGAACAAAGTGGGCACGCTTTTCGGCCAAGGCAAGATGTTCCTGCCCCAGGTGGTAAAAAGTGCGCGCATGATGAAGGAAGCCGTCCGCGTCCTGCAGCCCTACATCGAAGCTGAAAAAACCGGCACCGAGAAAGCGGGCGGCAGGGGCCGGATCCTCCTTGCAACCGTCAAAGGCGATGTCCACGACATCGGGAAGAATATCGTCTCGCTGATTCTGTCCTGCAATGGATACGAGGTGGTGGACCTCGGCGTCATGGTGTCTTCCGAGCAGATTGTGGAAGCGGCGCTTGCCAACAAGGTGGACGCAGTCGGGCTTTCAGGGCTCATTTCGCCGTCGCTTGAGGAAATGAGCCGGGTGGCGGCGCTCATGGAATCGCACAAGATGCGGATTCCCCTGCTAATAGGTGGGGCGACCACCAATCCCCTGCACACTGCGCTCAGGATAGCGCCTCTGTATTCCGGGCCGGTCATCCACATTCAGGACGCTTCCCGCGCCCCCGGGGTTGTGGAAACGCTTTTTTCTCAGGAACGGTTCGCGGCCTTCTGCGCGCAGGTTCAGCGCGAGCAGGAACAGCTGAGAATTCGATATGCACAAGAGCGGGGGAAAAAGGAATATGTGAGCATCGAAGAGGCGCGAAGGCTGAACAAAGCATCGGCGCCCCGCCTGGCCGAAAAGCCGCTTGCTCCCCGAAACCCCGGCCCTGAGACGCTGACCTTTGGTGTTCTGGAACTTGTGCCAGATCTGGACTGGACTATCTTTTTCCACGCCTGGGGACTTTCCGGAACCTACCCGGACCTCCTCCAAGATCCGGCGAAAGGCCCGGAAGCCCAGCGCCTCCTTGCCGACGCCCGCAAAATGCTCGCGCGCGCCGCAGACGCAGGCTGTCTTGCCGTAACCTGTCGCTATGGCATTTTCCCTGCCGGCCGCTCAGGCGACGATATCCTCATCTACCGCGATGCATCCTGGACCCGGGAGCCTGTTCGGTTCGCCTGCCTCCGGCAGCAGCGGCGCACGTCGAATGCTGCCTATCAGAGCCTTGCCGATTTTATTCGCCCGGCAGATGACGCGCAAACCGACTGGATCGGGGCCTTTGCGATCAACGCCGGGGCTTCGCTCTCGCTCGGCACAACCCGGACAGCGCTGGGCATCGAGCAGGATTCGTATTCTGCCTTCCTTGCCGAGAGCCTTGCGAACGCACTCGCCGAAACCGCGTCCAAGCGGCTGTTTATGCTCGTGCGGGATCACTTCTGGGGCTTTGGCGCCGCCGGCGCGGAGGGCATCAGACCGGCGCCAGGCTACCCAACCTGCCCGGACCATCGGGATAAAGCGCTGATTTTTTCCCTTTTAAACGCTGAAGCCGAACTCGGCCTTCATCTGACCGAGTCCTTCATGATGACGCCTTCTGCCGCGGTCTGCGGCTGGTACTTCGCTAGCCCCGAAGCGCACTATTTTTCAGTGAGCAAAATCGGGCGCGACCAGCTCGAAGACTACGCACAGCGAAGAGGCGAATCCGCGGAGGAAGCGGCAAAGTGGCTTGCAGGGAATCTCGATGATTAGACGGGGCGGGGCTTGAGACGCAGTTTGCCCTGCAGACCCATCCGGTCACCCGCCACAAGCAGCGCCCCAAGAACCTCACTGCGGTTTTTCAGGCAGGAAAGCGCGGGGCCTATGTCCTCCGCGGTCTGAATCATGTTGCCGGCTGCCGTCGCCCAGGCATCGGCAACTGCCGCATCGGCGCACAAAATGACCGCGGCATCGGCGTACCCGAAACTGAGCGAGGGGCCGACCGTGCCGCTGGAAGTGCAGAGACCGCAGGGTGAGAGAGCCGGATCGAGTTCTACCCCCAGCAGACTGGACAGGGGAGAATCGCCGGCATAAATCGCGACATCCAACGGCCGGACAAAGGAAAGCCAGAGGTCGCCGCCATTCTCGATAATTATTTCTTTACATAGAAATAAATTGCTGAGCTTTCTTCCGACATGCTCCGCAACGGCGCCCGCCACTGCGGCCATGGGGCCGGTCCCCGCGGCGATACCGGCTTTGAGCATGGCGCTGACCACCTGCGGCGCAAGCGGATCCAAGGGCAAGGGAGTCAGACTGGTCAGAAAAGCCTCGCGGCTCGCGTTCTGACCAGAGCCCCCCGCATACCCCTCAATCTGTCCGCGCGCCTCCAGAAGCGCCTGCCGCGCCGCCTCCTCCATCGCAGGCCGCCATGACTCCGGATCTACACCAATCCAGAGATCGCTCTCCTTGACAGAAACCATCCAGGACCGGAACCGCTCCCCCATGGCCGCGCGATACAATCGCTCGCGCACCTCCCTGCCGCGATGCGGAGCCGCTTCCATGCTCTCAGGCTCCAAACCGCAAAGTAAACAGCTTGAGCGGACAAGCCTTGACGCACAGCCCGCAGGCAATGCACTTGCTCCGGTCAACCTGCAGCGTCCAGTCCGGTTCGCCCATGGTCAGGCAGCCCGAAAAACAGACTGCCGTGCAAGCCCCGCAGTTGATGCATTCCTCGCTTTTAAAACCAAGGCTCTGCGAAATCGGAATCATGCGGACCGCCTGCTCCGCCAGATACTGCTCAGCCGCCGCAATCTGGGCGGGCTCGGAATCGATCTCCACCAGCATGCTGCCTTCACGCCCCGGCGAAATCTCCGCCCGCAGAATATTCACCTTTACATCGAAACGCTTGACCAGATTGTAGATAATCGGCTCATCGACCACTTGTTCGGTATATTCGAGCACAAATTTTTCTTTCATAACGATGCTCCTGTCAGGGGCAGGCCGCGCACCGCCGCACGCCCAGGCAGCGGCTGAACCGGCTCCGCTATCGGGAAACTCCGGGAAACCACTGCTTCCTTCAGAACCTGCGCAATCTCCCGCGCTTTGGCGAGGCTGGAGAGCGGAGCGGTGCGCACCCGCCTGCCATTCAGCTCAACCCAGCCTGAACGCAGCTCGGCGTAGCTGACACGCGCAATCCCCGGATGCCCCGGCAGCGCATAATCGCAAATGGTCGTTTCAATATTTCGATTCGAAATGGAAACCCGGCGCGCCATATCCTCGTCAAGAACCGGAATCGGAATGCCCACGCCCACAAAGAGCGACACACCATAGCGCTCAAAGTACGCCGCCCTGATATAGGCCGGATTCATCGCTTTAAGATCCGCCGTCAGCATCAGCGTGCGGGCATTGCTCAAAGGCAGACCGAACTCGTTCCTCGGCTTTTCCGTGTTGAACTGCGTCCCATTCCAGCTGACAAAACCCTGCGCTCCCGCCAGAAACACCCTCGTCCCGATGCCGATGGTCCGCAAGTCGGGATCGTTCAACAGCGGCGACAGCTCGCCGGAGGTCGAATAGGTAACATTGCCGAAACGCGGCAGAAGCGTCCCCATGTAGGTATACATCGCAACGCCGCTCGAATTGGTCGCAGCCGGGTAATTCTGATAGGCGTTCCGCGGGTTGACCATGATAATCTCGTTGACCGTATCCTTGCTGATGCTGGTTCGAATATGCTTTCGCGGATAGCAGTCCGTGCCCTTCCCGTGCGCTTCCAGCTCCAGCGTTTCGCCGCGCACCAGCGCTTCGATCAGATGCCCTCCGCCATATTCCGGATTATCCGGCGCCACCTCAGTTGCCCCGATATACGCGTCCACCGCTGCCACGCCGCCAAAAACCGGCACCCCATTCAGCGTGATGGATTCCATGCGCAACCCAGGTTCCGGATGGCCGAAATTGATAAAGCAGCCCGAGGAGCACATCGCGCCGAAGGTCGCCGTTGTTACGACATCCACCCTGCTGGCAATCTCAGCCGGTGAAAGCTCCTGAGCCATGCGCGCAACTTCTTCTGCGGTCAGCACCACCGCCTCGCCCCGCGCAATCTTCTCATTGATTTCTTCACAGCTCTTTTTCACCACGTCTTCTGCTCCTCCCCGACCACGGAAAGCCCGCCCGGACCGCTGCAGCTTTCAGGGTAATGGTACGTACTATAAGACTTTGCGATTTCGATTAAAAGAGGAAAATCGAGAAAAATATCGAATTTATGAGCAAAAAACCTAGTTTGCCCGCATCATTGCCAGCAAGGAATTTCGCGTAACAACTGCCGTCTGCCCGCCATAGGTTTTCGTCCATGACGCAGGGATTTTTGCCTTTTCATCCTGCCATTTGAACTCGTAACCAGCCAGCTCCCCGTGTTTTTCAATCACAAGATCGAGTTCCTTCTGATCATAGGTTCGCCAAAAATAGAACTGCGCAAAATCGCCCGCGTATTCGCTTTTCTTGACAAATTCCATGACCGCAAAATTCTCCCACATCGCGCCGACATCAGTGCGCAGCTCGAGGCTGTTGAAATTGTTGATCACCGCGTTTCGAATTCCGATATCCCAGAAATAATACTTTGCCGACTTGGAAATTTCGTTGCGGAGATTCTTTGCAAAAGCGCCGACCTTCTTGATCACAAATGCCTTTTCGAGCAAATCGATATAGCGCTCTACCGTGTTCTTGGACAGACCGACCTTGGTCGCGATTTCGTTCAGGGACACTTCATTTCCGATCTGCAGCGCCAGCAATCGAAGGATATCCTGCAATTTTTGCGAATTCTTGATCTGCTCGAGCGCGAAAATATCCTTGAAGAGATACCCGTTCCGAATGTTGATCAGATATTCGATTTTATCCCGCCGGTCCGGCATTGAAAAAACCTCCGGATACATGCCGTAGAGCAGATATGATTCGAAATTTTGCAATATGTCGAATGGCGCAAACTGACTCAGCAGCTCGGCAAGACTCAAAGGATACAGCACTCTTGTAATACTTCTGCCGGTGAGCGGTTCGGACGCGTTTTGAGAAATGTTGAAAGCGCTGGAACCTGTTATGATAAAGCATGTTTCAGGAAACAGGTCGACCAGCATTTTGAGGCATTCACCCACATGGTCGACATACTGTGCTTCGTCGATAAAAATGATGTCATAGGAACCGAAAAACAGCCGGTATGTCTCCGGATTCCGGGCAAGCAAAATCCTTGCTAGATCCAGGTTCTCGCCCGTGTCCATAAAAATTCTGCCGCTTCGCTCCGCAAGCAGCCGTTTGACCAGCATGGTTTTGCCGACCCGCCGCGCACCATAGAGAATCACCACTTTCCCCGGCCGCAAAAGCGAATCCGGAACGGTTTCATACAAGCGCTGAATCCACTGCATACCCCAACGGTAGACTATTTTATTAAAATTGTCAACCAACTGACAAAATTCATATTAAAATTGTCAGTTGACTGACAGAATTTCAAAAAAATTAGTCAGCCGCCCTGGTTTGCCTCGCCGTCCTGGTCCCCGGGGTGCCAGTGCGCGGCCGCTTCCTTTTCGTTCTATAGAAAAAATGCTATATTTCATCCACGTGAAAGAAATCCAAACCTATCAATCCCTGCTGGACCACATTCAGCAGGAAGACGCCATCCTCCTGTATTGCTCAACCCCCACCTGCGGCGTATGCAAAAGCCTCAAACCCAAGGTAGAGCGCCTGGTCCAGGAAAACTTCCCCAAGCTCACCATGGTCTACGTCGATATCGAAGCTGTCCCCGAAGCGCGCGGCCAGCTGTCCGTCTTCAACATACCAGCCGTCCTGGTCTTTTTTAAAGGAAAAGAATACATCCGCGAAGCGCGCAATTTCGGCATCATGGAACTGGGCGCCAAAATCGAGCGCTACTACAGCATGATGTTCTAAAGGAAACGTAACCATAAAAATCCTGCGCTTTTTCCTTGACAGCCGCTTCTGGATTTGCTCAGAATATCCAATATGGGTAATCTGAAAATCCTGCCCTGTCTTGATTCAGCGCAAAGAGCTTCCAGACTCATGCAAGCGCTTGACATCAGAAGGGATGTGGCGGCTCGTTTGGGACATTCCGCAGTGGAAGCAGGCCGAAAAGGCTTTTATGTGACAAGCAATGGCAGAAGGGTTGAATGGGGCAAACTCGTGCAGATCGCAGTAAATTCGAAAATCAGCATTCCGCCCGATGCAATCCTTCCGCAAGCGCAGCAGGCAGTCTTTCCGGAAACCTACGTGCAGGTAGCGAACGAAACTACCCTGCAAGCAGGCCAGCGCCTCTGCGACATGGGGCGTACCCCGCTTGCCCTCAATTTTGCGAATGGCATCAACCCAGGCGGCGGTTTTCTGACCGGCTCGCGGGCCCAGGAAGAAACACTCTGCCGTTCCAGCGCCCTGTATCTGACCCTCCTGGGCGACCCCATGTATGATGCACATCGGGAAAGACCCTTGCCCGATTCTACCGACTGGGCAATCCTTTCGCCCAAAGTCCCCGTTTTCCGAACCGATGACGGAACTGAACTTGAAGAACCCTGGCTTCTGGATTTTATCACCTGCGCCGCCCCCTATGAGCCGCGCATCGGCCAGCCGACAGCGGGCGACTTGTTGGAAAAGCGAATCCACCGCGTGCTCGCCATTGCAAAAGCCTATGGCTATCAAGATCTGATCCTCGGTGCCTGGGGGTGCGGAGCCTTCTGCAATGACCCCTGGCGTACCGCCCGTGATTTCCGCGACGCCCTCGAGAACGAATTTGCAGGCGCCTTCCATACCGTTGTTTTCGCCATAACCGACTGGTCGCCCGAACGGAGATTCCTTGCGCCATTCAAGGAAACCTTTTCGGCATAAATTTCGCCGCTGAAGCTTCGCAGCAGAAATAAAAAATTTGCGGGAACGTTCCCAAAATCCTCTTGCCAAAATCTAAAAGCTGAATTACAATTCTATTGGGAACGTTCCCAATATGAAAGATACCAAGATTAGCATACTGGAAGTTGCTCGGCTCGCTGGTGTATCCAAGAGCACTGTCTCCAGAGTCATCTCCGACCGGGGCGGATCGGTCAGCCCCGAGACGCTTGAGCGAGTAAACCGTGCCATCGAACAGCTCGGATACCGCAGGAACAGTATCGCCGCAGGATTGAGAACGAGAAAGTCGTATATGGTCCTTGTCATGATACCCGATGTCGCCAATCCGTTCTGGTCCGAAATCGCCAAAGCCATTCAGGACCAGCTGGAATCGGCTGGATACTCGGTAGTGCTCGGCAGCACGTACTGGTCCGAAGAGCGGGAATCCCGCTATTACGAACTCGCAAGGATGTCCCGCTTCGACGGAGTCATCCTCAACAGCGTTACTGACAATATCGAACGTATCAAAAATCTCGGGGTGCCAGCCGTACTCATCGGCGAGCGGACAGCTGCCCAGAATATCGACACCGTAGGAACCGACACCATGCAGGCTGCGAGGGTAGGCCTCGAATACCTTTACAGCCTGGGCCACAGGAAAATTGCGCTGGCGACCAGCGAACACGGAAGTGAACGATACCTCTCCCTGAGGGCGCGGGCCTACCGTGAGTTTCTCCATGAAAAAGGTCTCCCCTTTGACCCGGAATTGGTATTTTCCGTCACGCTGAATGAGGAAGGCGGCAGGACGCTGGTTCATGAATTTCTGACCATGCATGACTGGCGCGGCAGGGCTGATGGCCTGCTGTGCGGGAATGATATTCTGGCAATAACCGCCATCAATGAATTCCGAAAGTTCGGCGTCATTCCGGGCATCGATCTCTCAATTATGGGCATGGACGATATTCCCGCCGCTTCACAGACCTATCCACCCCTGACAACTGTCAGAAAACCCAAGGACTGTATTGGTAAAACTGCTGCGGAGCTTTTACTCAGGCGCATGCAGGGAATTTCCGGTGCCCCGGAAAAACATCTTTTCTCGGCTGAGCTGATCATTCGTGACAGCGTGCGAGACAGAAGGAAGCCAACATGAAGACAAGAGCTGAAGTGCTCGCGGACAGGACAGGATACGAATCCAGAGCGATCGGTGCATTCCTGGGACTCGCTGTCGGAGATGCCGTAGGGGATCTCGGCAGAAGCCAGGAACATCGCAACCGCTATGGGCTCATTACGAGACTGCTGGATGACGGCAAAAGTACCGACGACACCGAGTTTGGCGTACTGACGGCGCGGATTCTGCTCGATACGGGCGGAGCCTTGGCCGCCGAGGATGTCGCCGCCGGCTGGCGCAGGTACATTCTGGACCGCGGCGGCGCCAAAAAACGGGCAGGCCGCCCGCTGTACGGCGCGCTCGAAAACCTGTCGCGCGGCATGCAGCCGCCCCTGTCAGGCAGGTACAATGTCATGAATATCGATGATGGAGCAGCCATGCGGGCCAGTCCGCATGGCATACTCTGGGCTGGAGCGCCTGAGCGCGCCGCTGCTTCAGCGGCCCTGGATGCCTGTGTCAGCCACGACACGGACGGCATCTGGGCTGCCCAGGCGGTCGCGGCCGCAGTGGCTGTCGCAATTGCAGGCGGCTCGGTGGAGGAGATCATCGAAGAAGCACAAATCTGCATGCCGCCTGAGAGCTGGATTGCGGCAGCCATGGATACCGCCTTGGCTATCTGCGAGCGCTTTCCCGATATTGAAAATGCCTACGAAGACCTGCATACCAAACTCTGGACGCCGGAACACGCAACCGCTCCCGAAGCCATTCCCCAGGCATTCGCCATTTTCCGGCTCTGCAAGGGAAATCCGGCGCGCTGCCTTCTCTGGAGCGCCAATTTTGGAAGAGATGCGGACACCATCAGCGCGGTCGTCTGTTCGCTCGCGGGCGCGATGCATGGCGCTGAAGCCTTTCCAGCTGCATGGCTGGAAAGACTCCGAAAGCCTTCGGGAACCTGCCTCGAATTTACCGCCGAGGAAGACATCGTTTTGCTGGCAGAGCACCTTGTTGCACTTTCATGTGAACGGGGAGCATGAAACATGCACGCAGCGGCGAAAAAGCATGAATGGACGCTTCTCCTCCTGTTGATGCCAGCGCTTCTGTATTTTCTCATCTATCATTTCATCCCCATTTCAGGAATGGTGATGGCGTTCCAGGATTACCGCATCTTCGGTAAAAGTCCGTTCGTGGGGCTCAAGCATTTCAGAATCCTGTTTTCGTCCCCCGCCTTTTTGCAGGTCATGCGCAACACCCTCATCATCAGCTTCATGAAAATCGTGCTCTTTTTCCCTCTGCCGATCATCTTTGCACTCATGCTGAACGAAGTCCGTTCCTCCATCCTGAGAAAGTTCATCCAATCGACCACCTACCTTCCGCACTTCCTGTCCTGGGTTGTCATTGCGGGAATCTGGATAGCTTTTCTCTCGCCGGCCAATGGAGGATTGAACCAACTCCTGGGCATGCTGAATATGCAGCCCAAAGACTTCATGACGGACAAGGGCGCGATACGATGGGTGCTTTTTGCCTCCGAAACCTGGAGAAGCCTCGGCTGGGATTCCATCATCTACCTAGCAGCCCTTGCATCCATCAGTCCAAGCCTCTATGAGTCCGCGGATCTGGATGGGGCGGGATCGTTCCAGAAGATGAGGTTCATCACATTGCCCGAGCTCCTGCCCACGATGGTGACCGTTTTTATCCTCAATATGGGATTCTTCCTGAATGCCGGCTTCGACCAAGTGTTCAACATGATGAATGATTCGGTTATCAGCGTCGTCGATATTCTCGACACCTATGTATACCGGATTGGTCTTTTGAACATGCAGTATTCTTTTTCGACAGCCGCGAGCCTTTTTAAAGGAGTGATTGGGCTTGTGCTGATTCTGGCGGCCCACCAGGGCTCAAGGAAAATCACGGGGAAGGGCTTATGGTAAACAAAGTCAAAGTACCTCCGGCTGAACTCTTCTGGCGCTGGCTCTTTACAATGGTTCTGTTGTTTGTCTGCGTGCTTGTGCTGATCCCCATGCTCAATCTGCTCGCCCTCTCGTTTTCAGACCCTGCGAGAGTTTCGGAGGTCCGCGGTCTTACCGTGTTCCCCAAAGGCTTCTCGCTTGTCAATTACCGGGTGCTCGCGGCCAATCCGCTCTTTGTGCGCAGTTTTCTCAACTCAGTGTTTATAACGGTAGTCGGCACGGCGTTAAACCTTCTGGTGACATCGATGGCAGCCTTTGCACTGACGCGCCCCAAGCTGCCGTTTCGGCGTTTTTTCATGGTGCTCATCATCATCGTCATGATCCTTGAACCCGCGCTCGTGACCGAATATCTCGTCATCAAGAGAGTTGGGCTTATGAACAGCCTCTGGGCCGTCATTCTCTACAAGACTGTCAACGTCTACTACCTGATCATTCTGATGCGCTATTTTGAAGAAATACCGCCGTCGCTCATCGATGCGGCGCAGGTTGACGGCGCTCGGAATATGACGATTCTGACAAAAGTCATCATGCCGCTCGCAAAGCCGGCGCTTGCTACGCTAGGTCTGTTCTATGGTGTTTTTCATTGGAATGAGTACTTCCGCGCGAGCATTTATCTCACCGACCCCATGAAATACCCGCTCCAGCTCATTCTGCGCCAGTTTGTGGTGCTGGATGATACGGCGTCGCTCATCGGGTCGGGAACTTTGTTCAGCTATGATGAGGCTGCCCGTCTCAGCTATGACGCGCTGCAGGCCAGCACCATCATTGTTGCCATTCTCCCGGTACTTATCGTCTATCCTCTCATCCTCAAGTACTATGCGCGAGGAGTCATGGAAGGCGGAGTGAAAGAATAGGAGGTAGTTATGAACATGCGCAGATTCGTTCTGTGGCTCATGGTCGCGATGCTGTGTGTTGGTGTCGCGATGGTTGGAGCGCAGCCCAAGGTCAGGCTGGTGCTCAAGGACCTCGATACGGACCCCAATGCCGCAGCATTTATTCAACTCATTGAAAAAGGAATGGCAGCGGCGGGCACACCGGTAAAAATCGAGGTGGTAAAAGTGCCCTCGGGGAACTATGCCGAAAAAATCAGCCTGATGATCATGTCCGGCGACATCCCCGACATCATCTATTTCCAGGGGGGCGATGACAAGATTGCCATGCAGGGGATTCTGGAAGACCTGCGCCCCTATGTCGCGAAATCGAAGTACATGAAGAATGTGCTCGATCCGCACAGCAAGACGAGACTTGAAAGCTATCCCTACCTGGTATGGGTTGCGCCGCCCCGCGTACGGGCTCCGGTCATCCGGAAGGATTGGTTCGATTCCCTGCCTTCCGCAAAGGAAGTCGCCCAGCACCCGACGATCGATACCTACTATGCGCTCTTCAAGGACCTCGTGCAGAAAAAGGGAGCGAAGTTCGGCATTTCCGTCACCGGCGCAACCAACGGCGTCGAAGAACTCGATTCAATCTTTGACGGAGCCTTCGGCATCACATCAACCTGGATGAAAGGCACTGACGGCCAGTGGGTCTATTGCAGGGTCACACCCAATGAAAAGCAGAAGCTCGAGTTCTATGCCAAGCTCTACAAGGAAGGCCTGCTTGACCCTGAATATCTCACCAAGAAATGGGATACCAAGGAACAGGTGTTCTATGAAGGCAAGGCGGGGATCATCCCTGGTGTCGCGCCGGGAAGCATCGATGTTTACGCCAACAAGATGATGAAGACGCAGAACACCACCATCGTGCCGCTGCCGCCTCCTGCGGGAAAGGCTCAGGGACTCGGTCCATTTGTCGATGTCATCAAGGAATCGCGCGGCTTTGCAATACCTGTTACATCGAAGGTCAAGGACGCGGCATTTGCCGTGCTCGACTATATGTGGAGCCCCGCAGGACTCAAGATCGCCAAGCTGGGCATCCCCGGACTGCACTACGTTGAAGAAGCCAATCGCTATGTGCTCACCGACAAATATCCAGAATGGTATAACGGATGGTTTGGCGATTCCTTCAATGGATTCGTCCCCGACAAGCCGCTGAACAGACCCATTGTGACTGAAGCGGCAACGGAAGCCGGAAAGCTCGCGGTCAAATACATGATGCCCGACAAGACCTTCCTCATCCCCGAGCAGTACATTGCCCAATGGGACGCGATGACCAATTTGTACAAGGAATATATTGCGGACATCGTCACCGGCAAGAAACCCATTTCGGCATTCGAAGAATATGTTCAGAAATGGTATGCATCGGGTGGCACTGATCTCACGAAGTATGCGCAGACCAAGCTGAAATAAACTGCATCCTGAAGTGCATGGGGAGCATGTATGCCGACAATTTCCTCCGATTATCTTGAAAGAGTCTATGCCGGCCTGATCGGGAAAATGATCGGGATCCGGCTGGGCGCTCCGGTCGAGCCGGCGATCTGGACCTATCAGCGCATCCGCGATGTGTATGGAGAGATCAAAGCCTATCTCAAACCCTACCGGAATTTTGCAGCCGATGATGATGCAAACGGGCCCGTCTATTTTGCAAGGCCTCTGCTCGACAAAGCCAGGCAGAACACGGCCCCCCTCGCGGTTACCGCTGCGGAAATCGGCCGCGCCTGGCTTGAATATGCTCGTGAGGGTGTCGGCATGTTCTGGTGGGGCGGCTATGGCCGGAGCACAGAGCACACGGCATTTCTGAACCTCAAGCATGGCGTTCCCGCCCCTGAATCGGGATCCAGTGCCCGCAACGGGAAAACGAGCGCCGAACAGATTGGAGGGCAGATCTTCATCGATACCTGGGGCCTCATGTGGCCCGGCAATCCGGAGATGGCCGCCGAATATGCCGCACGCGCGGCCTCCGTCTCCCACGATGGAGAAGGATTGCATGGTGCTCGGTTTATTGCAGCATGCATCGCGGCGGCGTTTTCGGCAGAGGACATCGAAGCGGTGATCCGTTCAGGCAGGTCAGAAGTGCCTGATGGTTCCGCGTATGCCGCTGTCGTCGATGCCGTCGTCGATTTCCATGCGCAAAGGCCCGATGACTGGCGTGCCTGTATGGAATACCTCATTGCCGAATGGGGGTATGACCGTTGGCCGGGGCTGTGCCACATCATACCCAATGCCGGAGTCTGCGTGCTCGCCCTCCTGTACGGAAAAGAAAGTTTCGCCCGCACCGTAGAAATCGCCACCATGTGCGGATGGGACACCGACTGCAATGCTGGCAACGTTGGGTGCATTGCCGGCGTTCTGCATGGGCTTGAAGCCCTGCCAGCCCATTATCGTGTGCCTATAAATGACAACATCGTACTCTCAGGGCTGCCGGGTGCGCTCAATATCCTGGATCTCCCGACCTTTGCAAGAAGAATAGCCGAGGCAGGGTATCGACTGGCAGGCGCCCAGGTACCTGCTGACCTTGTCGCCTCACTTGAGCGCGGCGACGGCGAACGCGCCTTTTGGTTTGATTTCAAGCTTCCCGGTTCCACTCATGGCATGAGAGTCTCGGATCCCATCCGCGGATCGGTTCGGCATCGGAACGGCTGTCTGGAATTCCAGTTCGACAGACTCCTGAGGGAAGAGAGCTGCCGGCTCTTCTACAAACCCTTCTACCGCAGGGAAGACTTCGATGATGAGCGGTACAGCCCCGTGTTCTCGCCCGTCGCACGAGCAGGGCAGACCGTAAGCATGGAATGCGTACTCGAACGATGGGAAGGGCAGAGCCTGGGTGTCGAAGGCTATGTGCGCGATACCTGGACAAAGCATGAAATCATCACAACTCCAACGAGATTCCCAGAAGAGGGAATCCCCTTCGTGCTCGAATTCCAGATTCCTTCACTTAATGGATCCTTTCCCGATGAAGTTGGAATCAAAGTCACCGGTTTCTCCGGCAAAGGCAAGCGCGAATCAGGGATCCTCCGCGTTTTGCGCTTTGCTATTGAGGGGAAAGCATCGTACTCCATCGACATGGCCAAACAGAGCATCGAATTCGGATGTGTAACGCCATTCTCGCACAATGGCGGCGGGCTGTGGAATATTCAAGAAGGAAAGCTTCATCTGATGACGCCTGCACAGGCTGCCTCCTATACAGGAGGATACAGGGTAGAGGACCAGCGGATACACGCGGCGATTACGCCGGTCGCAGGGGACAGCCACATGCTCATTCTGCGCGCCCGAGGTGCAACAACCGGATACTGGGCAGGATTCGATGGTATCGGCTCCGCCGCCATCTACCGCCACAATGGTACATTCGAAATGATAGCCCGGACGGACTTTGCATGGCAGAAGAATCGCGAATATCTTGTATCGTTCGAGGCGTGCGGAAAAACCCTCAGCCTTTCGGTAGATGGCCGGAACGTGCTCAAAGCTGATGACGGAACATTCGACAGCGGCATGGCAGGATGCGGCGCCCTGCGTGCAGCCCGGACGCTCTATGGCGAATTCAGAGTGGACGAACTATGAGCGAGACACAGTTGTATGAGGCGGGTTTGTGTGGAAGCTCCGATTGCCGTGTCATGTTTCAGCCTTCGCATGCAGCACGAGAAGTGGAAGTACATTCCAGCGTGGAGCGCCTGTTTGGTACGGCAATAGAAGCCCTGGCCCAAAAGATGCTGGAAGCATACGGAGTCACCCGGGGTCATTTGCTCATAGAAGATGATGGAGCGCTCGAACTGGTGCTCGCGGCGCGCATCGAGACAGTGCTGAGAATGGCAGGCTTTCAAATTCAGTCTGAACAGCGGAGCCAAAGAACTGCATCGGGATGCAAAGACCGAGTGCGGTGGGCGCGCCTGTACCTTCCGGGGAACCAGCCGCATTTCATGGTCAACGCGGATTCATTCGGGGCGGACACGCTTGTATTCGACCTGGAAGACTCCGTTCCGCCGGATCGCAAGCTGGAAGCGAGGATTCTCGTACGGAACATGCTCTGCTCCAGCCTTCTCTTTAAAAAGAGCGAACTGGCCGTACGTATCAATCCCCTGCGTGGATCATGCGGGAAGGAAGACCTGGAAGAATTGCTGGGAGCAAGGCCGCATGCAATTGTGCTTCCCAAGACTGAATCGGCCCAGGATGTGCAACAGCTCGATGAAGAACTTTCGCGGCTCGAAGACAAATTTGGAATCGCAAGAGACTCCGTTCTGATCATGCCGCTGATAGAGACTGCCGCGGGAGTGCTCGCCGCACGGGAAATAGCCGCGGCTTCTCCCAGGAATGCCGCACTCTTGTTTGGATACGAAGACTTCATGACCGACATTCATGCATCCCAGGATGCCGTACTGGGAAATGGATCACTGCTTGCCCGCCAAATGATCGTTCTGGCGGCGCGGGCATCCGGCATCGAGCCTCTGGATTCGGTTATCGCCGACATAAGCGACAATGAAGCGCTGAAACAGTCCTGTGCGGAAGCCCGGCAGATAGGCATGGGCGGCAAGGCAGCCATTCACCCGATGCAGATTCCAGCCATCAGAACATGCTTTGCCCCCTCGGAACAGGATATCGCAGGGGCGCGAGAAATAATCGAAGCCTATGAAAAATCCCTGTCGGAAGGGAAAGGGGCAGCTGCTCAAGCTTCATCCATGATCGATGCACCGATTGTCGCTCGTGCCCGCCGCATACTGCAAGAAGCAAAGAACAAGGATTGACCGATGGAGTGGACGACCAACGCAGCAGGGCGCAGAGTGCCCAATGAAATTGACGGAAGAATCCTTTCTCCCTATGCAGGTCCTCATGCGGATCGACCGATTCGATTGACAACGCGCCGAATACCGGAGCGCGGAAAGCCCGACAAACAGGTCCGCAGCTGGGACGCCCTTCTGGACCGCCTCGATATACAGGACGGAGCGACAATCTCGTTTCATCACCACCTCAGGGAAGGCGATGCAATCGTGCTGGAGGTGGTGCGCCGATTGGCCGAACGAGGCATCAGGGACCTCACGCTCGCACCCTCGGCCCTTTTTTCGGTTCATGACGCGCTGCTCCCCTATATCCGGGACGGCGTCATTACCGGCATCCAGGGCTCCATGAATGGAGCGGTCGGCGACGCCTGCTCGCACGGCCTCATGCCCAAAACCTGCGTCCTCCGCTCCCATGGAGACCGTCAGCGAGCCATCCAAGAAGGCAATCTCGAAATCGATGTGGCCTTCATCGCCGCCCCCTGCGCCGACGCTTTCGGAAATGCCAATGGGCTTGACGGCAAATCGGCATGCGGCCCCCTGGGATACCCAAAGCCCGACTCGGAACATGCACAGACTGTCGCAGTCATTACCGATTGCCTTGTACCGTATCCCTGCGCTCCATGGGCTATTTCCGGCAGCAACGTGGACTATGTCCTTGAAGTGGAATCCATCGGAGATCCCGCAAAAATCGCCTCGGGCACCACCAGGCTCACCAGAAGCCCCACGCAACTTCGCATTGCCGATCTCACCGCGAGATTCATCGAGGCAGCAGGACTCATGCGCGAAGGCTTTTCATTTCAATCGGGCGCCGGCGGCATATCGCTCGCAGCGACCGTGTTTCTCGCCGAGCGCATGCGCCGCGCACATGTCCATGCATCCTTTGCCCACGGCGGAGCGACAAAAGTTCTGGTCGATCTGCTCAACGAAGGCCTGCTCGGATCCATCATCGACCTGCAGAGCTTCGACCTCGATGCAGTGCGCTCCTGCAGGGAAAATCCCCGGCATATCGCGTCAGATCCCTACATTTCCTACGGGCCGAGATCCGCGCACTGCGTGGCCAACATGCTGGATGTCGCGATACTGGGAGCCACTGAAATCGACATCGGATTCAATGTCAATGTCGTCACCCATTCGGACGGCATCCTCAGGCACGGCATAGGCGGGCACAGCGATGCAGCGGCTTCCGCGTCCTGTACGATCATTACCGCCCCATCCTTCAGAAAACGGATTCCTGTGATCAAAGACAAGGTAACCACCGTGACCTGTCCCGGCGAAGTGGTCGATGTCCTCATCACCGAGCGCGGCATAGCGATCAATCCAAAGCGGGAAGATCTGCGTGACCGTGCAGCGAGGGCGGGCCTGCCCCTTGCGGACATCGAACAGCTCCATACCGAAGTCCTCCAGATAACCGGCAGACCCGAACTTCCCCGCTTCAAGGACCGCGTAGCAGCGCTCATCGAATGGCGGGACGGAAGCATAATCGACGTGGTGAGGGAGGTGGAATTATCTTGAAAGTGCTACTATAATAATTGGTAGGAGTTCCATTATGTCCGCCTGCACTTTAATGGATAGGCATAATGAAATTTCTAAATCCAATGAAATGTTGGAGTCAAAAAGAATAAAGTGAAAAAACTACCTTCCAAACAGAGTCTTAAAGAAGCAGCGCGCAGCCAGCCTGCCGCTGACCACATTCTTTAGAATTCTTGATTCGACGGGTAACCTCCATTGGATGCAAATGTATTCCTCCCACGCGCCTCTGCCAAATCTTTCATCAAAGGTAATTGGTGTGTGTCAGGATATTACCCGGATGAAGGAAGTCGAACTGGCATTGAAATCGCACCGGGACTCACTGGAAACCATAGTACGGCAGCGCACGAAGAAATTAAGTGAAAATATCGAAGGCACCATTAAAACGATTGCGCATATCGTCGACTTGCGGGACCCGTACACGTACGGCCACCAGAAGCGAGTCGCTGATATTTCAGTTGCCATTGCAAAGCAAATGGGCCTCTCGGAAAACACAATCGAAGGGATATACTTTGCCGCATTGATCCACGATGTAGGGAAAATCCAGGTTCCCGCTGAATTGCTCAGCAAACCAAGCAAGCTGACCAAGGCTGAATTCAACTTGATCAAAACGCATCCGAGGGTTGGATACCAGCTCATGAAAGAAGTTGACTTCCCATGGCCCATCGCGGAGCTTATCTACCAGCACCATGAGAAAATGAACGGCACCGGATATCCGCGAAAACTCAGCGGAGACCGCATTTTGCTGGGAGCTCGGATAATCGGCGTGGCTGACGTACTAGAAGCAATGAGTTCTCACCGCCCCTACCGCCCCGCGCTCGGTCTGGAAAAAGCCCTGGAGGAAATCAACAAAAACAAAGGCATCCTGTTTGACACTGATGTCGTTGATGCCTGCATGAAGGTTGTCCCCGGTATTTTAGTGTAAACAGCTCGATGCAGCCCGGTTTTATGGTGTCTCAGAACTCGCCATAGGCTTCCTTGCCATGGTATTCATGGTGGTGTATGTTCCGCTATCGATACCAGTAGCTTGGCTTATTGACCGCTGGGGTTTTCACAAAGCGGCAGGGGTCGGCTGTGTTGATGATGGTCTTTGCCTGGATACGCGCGCTGGCCGGATCCAATTATACGATAGCCCTGGTCGGTACGATCGGCCTGGACCTTTTCAACGAGCCTCATCATATTTGCCATAAATGAAAAGAATTTCGCTAACAGTATCTCCAAATGCTTATATGCCATAGACACTCCTGATTAAAGCAATAAGCTGATCACCATGCAATGGTGCCAGAAAACCAAGAGACTTTCGAAACGCCAACCAATCTGGCTTTTCAGCCTCGAGATCAGTAATGAGTTCGCGAAGAGAAATTAACAGAATGCTTGGAATATCAATTGTATCGTCCTCAGAAAGTAAAACTGAAAGGCGAAGCACATCGTTTCGATGCTTCGCTATATCATCTGCATCGATGCGCTCACCTCGCTCGCGTCTTGTTTTGAGATCAACGTACGCTGCTGCCTTGAGCGGAATAAGCCCTCGATGATCGAGTACCATGAGCCCTGATTCTTTGCGCCGCGACTTCAGAATAAAGCGATAAACAGTATCGTCGAGCATAATGGCAGAAAGTGCAGAGAGACTTGATTCTGTAACGACAGGGATTATCGAGCCGGGTAGACCTTGCTCAAGAAGACCGATTTGCCGCGAGAAAAGTTCTATCATGAAAGGGAATTCTTCATGGATCGGCTTTGCAAAACGGTAGCATCGACGATGGCCATTAGATATTTCCGAACGTTTATAGCCACCTTCACGAACGAAATCCCAAAAATGTGCGACGAAAGCTGAGTCAATCGCTTCGATAACCAATACGAGATCAAGGTCCTTTGTTGATCGAGCCTGGAACTCAGCCTTCGAAAGCCAGATATCACAAGCAGCTCCGCCAATGAGAGCACATAGCGATCTTCGTACCCTGTAAAATAGTCAGCAAATAGCTTCAACCCACGTACCATCAGATAATCTCCTCTACCAAGCCCTCAATGGCTTTTCTGACCCGTTCGTCACTCTCTCCAGCAAGGCTCAAATAAAGGGAGAGCGGATCGACAGTGGATGATTCTTTGTCCGATAGTGCATAAGGATCATACGCCCAGACCTCGACAACATAGTCTATTTCATCCTGTGCTTGCTTATAAAAGATGCCTTTTTCAATGAGCGGTTTTGCCGCAGCATACGAGATGGCATAATACCGACGCGCATCTTCATTCATCAAGCTGAGTCGAGACAATGCCGACATTCCTGCGTAGGGCATACTCGGTAATGTATCATGAGCAGAAACAAACCAGATCGATTTGACAGGCGACTGTAGATGCTCTCGAGCGGCTGTCCATAGACTGCGCTTATCCAGTGTAAAGTGAAGCGGCCGCACTTTGCCTTTCTGTGTCTCGACGAGATTAAATGCCAGAAGCTCATGTACCGCTCTGCTCATCGTGGTAGCGCCGAAATTGAATTCTCTGGAAAGTTCCCGCACGGTCTTGCCTTCGATCCGCGCAGAGAGAATCTGCATGAGTACCAGGAATTGCGCAGGATAGGACAGCCTCTCCGGTATTCCGCGTTCCTTATCAAAATGCTCGCGCAGATCGATGAGAATGGTTGGGAGGTAGAGCTGACGCCATGGAACCATAAAGGCAATTCTTCCTTCAATGAAACGCGCGCGATCCCAGGAACTCATTCCAGGAAGTATGAATACTGGTTCCAAACCCGTCAGGACGCGCAACTCAACAGCATATTTCTTGAATTGAGATGGACTTGGTTTTTCCTCACCTGACATTATGCAAAGGAGAATTTTTTTGCTGTAGATCTCTCCAATGCTCAGGACGAAAAGGCTGGAAAGATAAAAGGGTAGAGAAACACCCCGTAAGGGCTCTGTCCTGATTTTCAGTCCTAAAGTCTTGAGAAGATATTGTTCTGCGTCGCTCAAGGCGTGGGTATGTGTCATCTCTTGTTCCTTATAGTTGCATTGTACCACTATTGTTGAAACAATGCAAATAAATGATACAAAATTCGCTATACCTTAAGAATACTGATCCAATGCGTGAAAGCATTCTCAAACCGCACCATTTCGGTGGTTGCAGTATCAATAATAGCAGGCCACTAAAGTGAGCTCACTTGTCTAAACCACCTTATTCTTTGCCCGTTTGTGGTTTTGATTCGGAGGCGCAGCATATACAGCTCTGGAGGACATACCGATCACTCACACCCTAAGTCTGTTAATTAATTCTACCCGACTTCGGACCCCAGCCTTTTGATACAGATTATAAATGTGGGTGCGCACCGTAGCCGGTGAGATGCCAAGTTCTGAGGCAATTTCCTTGTTCGAAAGTCCTCGGGCAATTAAAACCGCTATTTGAGCCTCCCGGCTAGAAAGGCCCAGGGCTTCGACCCGCTCCTGCGGTACAGAATCCAATACGGGAACCCCTTCAGAACCCGGCTTTAACAGACGTACTGCAGCCTTCATTGATATAATATTCCAGGACAGATAAAAAAGATGATCCAGGGAAAGAAAGGGAATTCCGGGCAGTTGCAAATACTCAAAGGCATACTCGACAAGTCCCATCGGAGCAAAAACGATAGCACAGGTTCCATAAGCTTTTACCAGAGACCGAATGACAGGGGGTTCTCCTGGGGGAAGGGGTTCTCGTACTGAAATCCCAAAGGCTACCATAGCAAGACCAGTAAGGAGGTATCCAGCAAGACTCCATCCATGGTTATCCAGAAGGCTCTGTGATCCCGAACGAATTGAGCTTCCTATTACCAAGATGATACTGATCAGACTCTTGAGAATTACAAGCCCAGCGAAGATTTCAGCAACGGCAAACTGGATCTTTCTTCGCGAGTAAGGCGTTGATATTCTACGAATCAGAACAATCGATACAGCATAGAGAGCAGCATTTATAAGGCTTAATATAATGCCAAAAAGTGTGGCCAAAAATATCGGCATGGTTCCCCAAATACCATACAGATACATATTGAGTGCAACCAAAGCAACACCGACCAGAAATAAAATCTGAAAGACCAAAAGAAGCTGAATCAAACGGCTCTGTAATCGTAACCGCAAAATAAAGAGAGCTGTAACCCCCATGAATCCTGTAGCAAAAAAAAGTACATAGAGGGCTAACAAAATCTGCTGCAATCTAAGGCTCCTATTCCCAGAGATGAATAAAAATATCATAACTGGGAATAGAACGCCATTCAATTCTTAGCCTGAGTCTGCTCAAAGGGTGCTATGAACCGCTTGAGATTTTGGTACTACGATGGTGGTAAGATATTCTGCAAAATGTTGGGGTTCCTGGTAACATGGGTTGTGGCCTGAGTTTTCAAACCAGACCAGGTCTTTGTAGGGCGCATCGATTTTCTGATACCAGCGGTATGTAATATCAGCCACACAGGTCATATCATATCGTCCATTGACAATGAATATTGGACATTCAAAGTTAAGCGCAGTTTGTTCAAAATCTAAATCCGTTAACTGTGGGTACACATATTTCACTCCGTCCATAAGACCACGTACGGCGTTTATTTTATCCAGGAGGCGATGTTCTGAAGCTCTGAAATACCAGCTAGAATCAAAATTTGATGGAGCTGGAGGATGGGGGCTATATCGATAGAGCCGACGGAAAAGATATAAATACTGGTCACCATCCTGGTATGGGGGCGGGCCATTTTGATCAAGGGTCTCCGCAACGTTACTCTCACCTGCAGCCAGTGCTCCATTGCGCACCATCTCCCACCCAATTCTGTCATTTTCTATTGCGTTCACCTGCTGTCCCACTCCAATGTAGGCAGCATACAGCTCAGGAGCCCGCTGTGCAGCCATCACACCAATGATGCTGCCCCAGGAATGACCGACCAAGTATATTGGCTTACCCCCATTACGAGAATAAAGTATTTTAGATAGAGCAATTGTGTCTTCCACCCAGTCATCTACCCGTACAGATTTCCAGTCCCGAACCGCACGACGACTTCGACCAGTTCCTCTCTGGTCCCAGCAAACGATAGTAAAATTTATATGGAGAGCTCCCAAATACTGCCGGACTGTACCCACTTCAGTTCCTCCCGGGCCGCCATCCAACCAAAGCAGAATCGGATTTTTTGCAGATACGCCGGCAGTGTATATCCATTGATCGGTGCCATTTAAGCGGACCCGCTCTATAGTAGATACTTCTAAATTGAGTATCTGACCATGAGATCCTGTAATTCGTGCAGTATGCGCACAGGAACTCAGGAGCCCCAAAGAAAAGATTACCAAAAACAATAGCATTGCATGGTATTTCATGACCCTCTCCTTAATACCATAAATTAGAAGGCCGCTTGCTAGGTATCTCCAGCCTTCCTAGGATTCATGGCCAAGATATGGGCTGAATGCATCACTGTGAATCGGAAAAAGGTATTAAAACACCGTAAAAATACTACGTATTTTGTATCACCTGAATCCGCGGGAAATATTTCAAGCGAAGGCTGCTTCCAGAATGCAGATGAAAGACAGCATGAAAAATGCGAAAATCCTTTTCTTCAAAATGGGTACTGCCATAGACGAGTGCCGTTCCTCCTATGCAAGGTAACGTTTCTGTGGTAGTATTTATAACGTAATCTGAGCTCCCCATCCTTGGTGTATATTGTTGTTTTCTTAATTCATGATACACCATCTGGCTGGCTCCAGATTCAGGTATAAAAATATCCTACATACAAGGAGGAAGAAAAATGGTGATTGTATCCAACAATGCAGAGGTCCTGAAAAAGGAATAGAAGACAGAAAAAACCGCTCTCTGAATATATGTAAAAACGAATTTTCTTCCCTTCTATTTCTTTTTCAAATCTCACTTTACCAACTACATCAATTTTAAACGGAACTATCGGTGCTTTTTGCATAAAGCCGATTGTGACCCTATGCGCGAGCTTTCGCTCGTACCATTGTAAGGAAACCTTGGTGTTAAACAATGATAGCCCTGAAGCCTGGGGGTGGAAGGGTGTATTGTATCCGCTCTGGAAATCCGCTTGTCAGCAAGACGCCAGAAACTATATTCCCGGACGAATCATCGGCAGAGAGTTTCATCACTATGATGTTGTAATCCCTCATTATAGTGATGAGTATACAAGCGCCGTGGCGAGTTCCCTGGCTGGGATTCACGAGAATGTGCGGGTAAGCGGTAGTTTTATCTACCGTACCCTCGATTCCGCCGACTATCCCGTGACAGGGGACTGGGTGCTCCTGGACCCGGAAGAAGATGCCCTGCGGATTCATCGTATCCTAGATCGGCAGACCTGCCTGAGCCGGGGTGCGGCGGGAGAAAAAACAGAAGAGCAGGTGCTGGCCGCCAATATCGACACCTTACTGCTCGTTTTCGCCCTGGATGGCGGAAGGAATTTCCTCCGTACCTTTTTGGAACGGGCCCTGGTGGTGGCCAGAAGCGCTGACTGCGGGATTTGCATCGTTCTAAATAAGGCCGACCTGGCTGATGAAGCGGCCCGCAAAAACGCCCTTCGTGTCGCCGCCGCCACAGCCCCGGCGAGCCCGGTGCTTATTGTCAGTGCAAAAACCGGCGAAGGCATCGAAACCCTGAAACAGTTTTTTAATCCCGGAGAAACCCTTGGGGTGCTCGGAAAAAGCGGGGTTGGAAAGTCTGCCCTTATCAAGGCTGTAGGGTCTTCAGCAGATGAGACCTCAGCTTCTCCGGTATGGCAAACAGAGAACATGGCTCCGGATGAACAATCAAAGTTCGCGGTGAAGCTTCAGGAGGGGGAAGTCCGGGAGCAGGACCGAAAGGGGAGGCACACCACCACATCGAGCAGCTTGTATCGGCTCGATTCGGGCCTGCTCATGATTGACAGCCCCGGAATTCGGGAACTCAAGCTTTGGGGAAATCAGGATGATCTGAATACAAGTTTTTCAGATATTGCGGAGCTGGCTCTCCAATGCCGCTTCTCTGACTGCACCCACTCCCGTGAGCCAGGCTGCGCGGTTCAAGCGGCCCTTGCCGAGGGCACCCTGGATGAAAGCCGCTACCGGTCCTACCTGCAATTACAGCGGGAGCAAGCCTGGCTCGACCGTCGCTTGGATGACCAGGCCCTGCGGGCAGAACAAGCCCGCTGGAAGCAAATTGCAAAATTGCAAAAGACCCTGCAGAAAAATAGGAGGTGAATGGGTTCTGGCTGTTTTATGGTAACTGATTTTCCCCGCACCACCAACTCCCCAACAGGCAGCAATGCCGATCGCGATCGCCAGGTGGGTTTTCCCGGTTGCTTTTCTAATGCGTTTTTCTGATGTAAAATGCGTTGGACGCCACTGATGGTGCCGTTTTCGGGGAGTGAAGTGTCGGGTGTGACTTTTTTTCTATGAGAGGTGGCTGTGGAATCAACCATTCGTATTCTCAATCAAGCTTTACCCATCCTTTTGCTCATTGCGTTAGGATATTGGATTCGCCAGAGGAAATTTTTGGCCGAAACTACGATCAATGAATTGCGGAAGATTGTAGTAAATCTGGCATTGCCCGCAGTGGTATTCATCTCGTTCCTGAGTATAGAACTCAAGCCATCGTATTTTGTTATTTTTGGTGTCATATTTTTACTCTGCATTGTGCTGTTTCTATTAGGCTTGTGGCTCAAAAAACAGCTGAACATTCAAGATTCTTATTTTCCTTTCCTGATAACGGGCTTTGAATATGGAATGCTGGGAATTAGCCTATTTGGTGCGGCCTACGGCATGGAAAAGATTGGCTACATTGCGGTGATGGATTTGGGGCACGAGATTTTTATCTGGTTTGTGTTTTTGCCCTTGCTGCTGATTAAACGGGATGGGGCGCAAAATCCCAAAACAGTCATCAAGTCTTTCTTGTCTGCGCCGGTGGTCATTGCTATCTCGGCCAGCCTGCTTTTCAATGTTGTGAGTGGGCAAGCCTGGTTGTATACGTTGCCGGTAACCGGTGCATTGATGACAGTGTTGAAATTTCTTGGCAATCTCACGGTACCGCTTGTGTTGATTATTGTCGGATACGGTATTCAAATCAACCGGGCGCGGCTGAAAGATGTGGTATTGGTAGTGCTCATTCGATTGGGGATTTTAGTTCCGTTCGTTCTGTTTTTGAATAGGTATTTGGTGCGGAATGTATTGCGGTTGGATACGTGGTTCGAGATTGCCCTGTTCACGCTGCTTGTGTTGCCGCCGCCTTTTATTATTCCGCTCTATGCGCGCTCAGATTTGGATATGGAAGAACGTCAGCACATCAATAATGTACTGACCATCCATACGATAGTATCGGTGTTTGTTTTTCTCGTATATTTTGCTGCTAATCCAGTGTAGTAAGGAGCGCCCAACAAGAGCCTGTACAGCGACCTGGCGCTTCGCGCCTCAGCCAACGTGCGTTTTGCGTTTTGCCGTTTTCGTGGCTTCTGTCTCAAGTTGGTTTCAGCCTGATGTCCGCACTGCGGAGGTGCCAAAGGGAAAGGAGATCCTTATGTGCAAGCAACAACCAGACAGCCTGATGGGAAACTCTCCATCGAGACCCGATATCGCCGAGACTGCTCCGAATGCAGTCACGGCCGCCCGGAAGGATGATGTTGATGCTTTATCGGAAGATGAAATCAAGCGAATACTTGAGGCATGGCTTAAGGCGGATGGCTGGGAAACGAAGGTTGCATGGAGAAACGCCAAAGGAATCGATATAGATGCGCGGCGGGGCTCGGAAAGGTGGATTATTGAGGTAAAGGGCCCGGGTTCACGTCAGCCTATGCGCGTGAACTATTTCATCGGAATACTTGGCGAAACACTACAGCGCATGTCAGATCCCACAGCACGGTATACCATAGCCTTCCCCGACCTCACCCAGTATCGACGTCTGTGGGCTCAATTGCCTGAGCTGGCGAAATCGCGAACCGGGATTACTATTATCCTTGTGTCGAATGCTGGTCACGTTAAGCATCTATTAGAATAAAATCTAACAAGCGAGTGGAGTCTGCCTCGCTACGTCGGCGCTTCGTACCGCCTCCATTCTCTGCCAGCCTGGCAATCGTTGCCACATAGTCAATGCCAGTCGGCACCCCATAGTTCCTCCAACCCCACGGGACGTGGTTCGTTTATCCTGACCCTGGACACATATAAAACAGGCTCCGACAAACCCGGGGCGATTCAAAAAGGCACAAAATGCTTTCAAATGCCTCGCTCGATAGATTGCACGATTTCTATCCGGTTCCAGGGAACCACGGACACATCCTTGAAGGTGAAGGCTTCCGAGCCGCCATAGACGAGTACGGCATGGGTGAGGTCTGAGCCTGCAATAGTGGAGAATTTTGAGAGGCTGGTGGTGAAGTCGGGATGGAAGGTGGCGCTGGACTTTGCTTCTACCGCGATACAAGTGCGGCCGGATTCCAGAATAAAATCCACTTCGGTGCCGCTGTGGTCTCTCCAGAAATAGATGTCCCACGCTGCAAGGCCATTCGTCTTTGCTTTGAGAAGTTCTCCGAAAACGCAGGTTTCGAAAAGGGCTCCACGGAGCGGATGATGCTCAAGCTGATCGTCGGTTCGTATACCCAGAAGTCGTGCCGCAAGTCCGGCATCCAGAAAATAGAGTTTGGGCGTTTTAACGACGCGCTTGCTGAAATTTCTGTGATATGGCTGGACAAGTTTGATCAGATAACTTGCCTCAAGTACCGACAGCCATGCCTTGATGGTATTGTGGCTTACACCGCATTCGCCAGCCAATTCGGACAGATTTACCAGCTGTGCGGTCCGCCCGGCGCAAAGCGAAAGAAAACGCCGGAATGCAAGCAGGTCCCGAATGTTTTCTAGTTGTCTGACATCTCGCTCAAGGTAGGTGGCAATATAGTTTTCGTACCAAAGGTCCGCATCGAGATTCCTGTCGATGATAGGCGGATACCAGCCTCGTCGCAGTGATGCAGTCGTACTTTCAAGAAGGGAAGGGCTGTGCCCGTGCAGTTCTGCAGCGGAAAAAGGCAGAAGTTCGAGGCGGCCGATGCGGCCTGCCAGGGACTGGGTTGCAGCGTGCATCAGGCTGAACTGCTGTGAGCCCGTGAGAATGAAAGAACCCTGCAGAGGATGTTCATCAACGATTTGCTGCAGATATGACAACAGCGATGGCGTTCTCTGGATCTCATCAAATATCACCTTGGCATGGTACTGGGCGAGAAAGCCTCGCGGATCTTCGCGGGCTCTGTCGGCAGTATCGAGGTTTTCAAGATTGACATAGCCATAGTCAGAAAAGGCATGGCGGGCGAGCGTTGTCTTACCCGATTGCCGGGGACCGGTTATTAGAACCACCGGGAATTGAGATGCAATGTTCCTGAGATAAGGCTCGCAGGCGCGGGGTATCATGGCACTATTGTAGTGACCTTGGTAAAATTGTCAATAGAACTTACAAATTTACAGAAAGAGGTTCTAGCAGATAGCGCACAGAACTATACAGATCCTAAAAACCTGAGCAGCCTTTTCAGCCGAATAAAGTGCATAAGGTTTCCGGGCTCAGCTTTTCAGGTTCTGTATAAAAGTACGACGGTATACATTTTTTCAATTTTATAGTTGACATATTAATTTCTCAGTGCAATACTCTGGAAACAAAAGTTCCATACATTGAATCAGATGGGGCGAATATTTATGATTTCAGACCGTATCAGAAAATCGATCCTGGAAATGCCTCAAAATTTCCAGAAGATTGGTTCATATATCCTCGATCACGAGCAGAGTGTTGCATTTGCGTCCATTCATGCGGTGAGCAAGGCAATAGGGGTAAGCAGCGCTTCTCTGGTCAGGTTCGCGAAAAACCTCGGATTTGAAGGCTATCAGGATTTCAAGAAGGAAATCCAGAACGAAATGCGCCATCGCCTCAATCCGTATGACAAGATCGCTCTGAGCGAGCTGGGCTCCATGCCTGAAGAAAAGCGTCTTCAGAAGCTTTTTCAGAATGAATATAACAATCTGAGGAATACATTTGCGGATATTGATATTCAGAATCTGAAAGACATTGCTGAAGCGATCAGACAGAAACGTAAAGTATATGTGGGAGGATTCGGCGCTACTTCGAACATGGTGAGGATCTTCGAATATACATTGATGAGTTCGCTCGATCGTGATGTTTCTGTAATCTGCGGCTCGGTATCGGATTATGCTCCTGTTCTGAAATCATTCAAGCAAGACGATGTCATGTTTCTCATGACATTTCCTCCTTATTCTGCAGAAGTGAGGCACGTTGCACGAGTAGTCAAGGAACGCGGAGGCTTGCTTTATCTATTTACCGATTCGGCATCTTGTCCTGTTTATCCACTGGCAGACAAGGTGATCAGATGTACTACTAATTCTCTTCTTCTTTCAAATTCCTTTGTAGGCTTGGTTTCTGTGCTTCATGTACTTGTCCAAATGATCTATCTGGAAGAGAAAAACCTGGCAGTGGAAAGCCGCCAGAAGACCTTCGAAATTCAAGAACAGGGCTATACCATTCTGGAAAGCCTGACCGACCAGCATAAAGATTTGCCCAGGGAATAGAAGGAAGGAGATAGAAATGCCCCACTTGATGATCGTGTCGAATGCCGAAGTGTATGCACCCAATCCGCTTGGCCGTGCGGATATCCTTATCGGAGGCGGCAAGATTCTGGCAATCCGAAGTCACATCGATCCATCCAGCCTTCCTGCCGAACCCGAGATGTTCGATGCTTCCGGAAACCTTGTGGTTCCCGGTTTTGTCGATGGACACCAGCATTTTATCGGCGGTGGTGGTGAAGGCGGATTCAAGACTCGCACACCGGCACTTCAGCTTTCAATCAATATCATGCATGGTGTCACCACAGCAGTAGGGCTTCTGGGTACCGATTCTCTGACGCGGGCGCTCGAGGATCTCTATGCCAGGACTGTGGCGTTCAACGAAGAAGGTATGACAACCTTCATGCTTACCGGAGCTTACTGGCATCCATCGCCGACCATCACCGGTTCTGTTTCCAGAGATATCGTTTTTTGTCAGCCTGTCATTGGAGTTAAGCTTGCGCTTTCCGATACACGGGGGCCGCATATAACGGCCGATGACCTTGCAGCCCTTGCATCCGAAGTGCAGGTAGCAGGGTTGATTTCTGGCAAAGCTGGTATTGTGACCATTCATACAGGCGTCCGCACCCATGCCCTCGATTTGATCTGCGAAGTCGTCGATCGCTTCGAATTGCGTCCCGGCATTTTTGTGCCGACCCATCTCAATCGCAAGAATCCTAAGCTTCTTGAACAGGTATTCTCGCTTGCAAGACGCGGGATGCACGCGGATGCAACCTGCTTGAGTTCGGACGAACCTGTCCAGAGCGAAAAGATGAGCGCAGCTGATTTCTCGCTTCTTGCAAGGGATGAGGGGGTGTTTGATAAAGTGACCTTCAGCTCCGATGCTGGTGGCTCCATGCCTATCTGGAACGAAGATCGTTCACGCATTCTTGGAATGGGCATCGGAAAACCGGATTCCCTTCTGCGCGAACTCAGAACCCTCGTTTACAGAAAGCATCTGCCTCTCGAAGAAGCCCTCCTGCCGCTTACTAGAACTCCTGCGTGGCTGTACGGTCTGCAAGGAAGGAAGGGGGCACTAGCAGAAGGATTTGATGCCGATCTTCTTGTTCTCGACAGAGATACAATGGATATCAAGGGAGTTGTTGCCCGCGGTTCGATCATGATGAAGGAAGGCGAGCTGTTAAAGAAGGGATATTTTGAATGAGGTACTGCGCATGAAGATTTTTATTTCAGTTGACATGGAAGGAATCCACGGGGCAGTATCTTGGAGCGATCTGGAAGGAAACGGGAAGCAGGTGGTCTACCAAAATGCCCGGGATGAGATTTCCTGGATTATTGAAGGGATCAATGAATCTGCTAAAAATGAAGAGATAGAGGAAATCTGCATATGTGACTCGCATAGCCGGGGCGAGGGTCTACCTATCCAGGAATTCGGAGACCAGCGCGTTACCATGGTACGCGGCTATCCTCGCCCTTTTTACATGCTTGAGGGACTAGACAGCACATACGATCTTCTCATGCTCGTTGGTTACCATGCGAAAATAGGTTCGCTTCATGGAATGATGGATCATACCTATTCATCCTCAGCCATCTACAGAATCATGATCAACAACACTGAAGTATCGGAAGCCGATATCAACGCATTGCTCGCATCCTGGTATGGGGTGCCGGTGGGTTTTGTATCTGGAGACGATATCCTCGAACATGAGATCATGGAACGATTTGCTATATGCCCCATTTTTGTACGCACAAAGGAAGGCTTGGGGCGTTTTTCGGGGAAAATGTATGTACCGGAAAAACTGAAACCGCTCTTTGTGCAAGGTGCACGGCAGGCAGTCGAATCGATCGATGTATTCAAACCAGCGCAGATCCCTGATGTGCTAACAATAAGGATCGATATGATTTCCACTGTTGCTGCTGATGCAGTGTCGGTCATCCCTGGCCTCATGCGGGATGGTGGAAGAACAGTCGAATATATCACTTCGGATATGGTAACTGCATATCGCATGATTCATGCTGTCGCGATGATGGGGAGCAAATTCGCTGCCTATCTGTAATGGAGTTGAATAAAGGCTGCGTTGCAGCCTGAGTTATTTTTGAAGGAGGAAATTGACATGAAGAAGTTTCTGTCAATCATGGTGGTACTTCTGGTAATGGGAAATGTTATCTTTGCCCAGACTCAGAAGGGACCGGTATTGCGAAACCGTGATCCAGACACGCTGGTGTTTGTTCTCGCCGCAGCACCTCAGCCTTTGGATCCGAATATCTACACGACCTTGAACGAAGCGCAGATAATGCGCGAGATCAATGAAACCCTTGTTGGCATGCGATCTGACAATACATTCTACGCTACACTTGCTGATACTATTCCTACTGTCCAGAACGGTCTGGTCTCAAAAGATGGGTCAGTCTATACGTTCAAGCTACGCAAGGGGGTCAAATTTCATAATGGGAATCCCTTTACTGCCGATGATGTCGTCTTCTCATTCAACCGCATTCTGCACCATCCAAAATCGAGTTCAAAAAGCATGTTCAGCGCGATCCTTTCGGTGGTGAAAGTCGACGATTATACAGTTAAAATCACGTTCGGCAAGCTCAAGGATCCCGAATATGCAACCATCGCGCTTACTTCATGGGAAGACAGAGCGAAATATATGGTTCCATCTCCTTACGGTCCTGCTTTGAATATTCTTGCGCATTACTGCTCAGGTATCGAAGACAAGGAAACGGTAGAAGCTGCCGGTGCAGATTATGGAACTAAAGTGGTTGTGGGCACCGGTCCCTACAAATTTGTTGCTTGGCCGAATCCCCAGGAAGTGCATTTGACTAGGAATGAAGAGTGGTGGGGCGGAGCGGATACCGTCGCATTCAAGAATGTCGTTTTCCGCGCAATGTCTGAACAGCCGCAGGTCAACAACGTGCTCATTACTGGCGAAGTCGACATGGCATTTAATCTTTCACGTCTTGATGTCAAGAGCCTTGAAAAAGCCAGCCTTACCATTACTACCAAACCCGGTGTCACCATCTGGTATGGTATTTTTAACATGAATTCGGACCTGGTTGGACAGAAGAGGAATGGCAAGCTCGATCTTACCGGTGAATACCAAGAGAGCGATTCTACCCATCTGAGAAGGGCGATTTTCTATTCGATCAACCCTGTTCCCTTCATCCGGCAAGTTGATCTTTTCAATGGCTATGCGATACCAGCAAACCAGATGATGCAGCCGGGATTCCTGGGCTTTGTTGAAGGCGCGCCCGAGGGGACACCCTTTGCGGAATTCAATGAAAAAACCTGGTATTTCAACAGAGACAAAGCCCGTGCTGAATTTGCAAAGCTCTCACCGGAGTTCCGGGCAAAACTCGGAACTGAATCGGTGACACTGGTAGTCGGAAATATTACGGATCGTGTGAAGATTGCAAACAATGTAAAGGATCAAGTTAAAACTGCACTTGGGTTCGATCTGATCAAAGTGGTACCGATGGTAAATGCCCAGATTATACAGCAGAGCAAAACGGGTGATGGGTACGATATGGTCGTGACTGGTTGGTTCACTCCCACCATGGATCCTGATTATACCTGCATCATCTATAATGGAGAGTCGATCGGTACCGGCATGAACGGTGCTGTCTACAACAATGATATTGTTAACAAGAATATTCAGATCGGCAGGTACACTCTCGATCCCAATGTCCGCCGCGAAGCATATTACAAGGTACAGACCCAGCTTATGAATGATAAACCATATTTCCCCATGGTGTATGAAAATGTACTGTATGCTTCTCATCCGCGTGTCGGAAATCTTGATAAAGCGATCTTCAAGACAAAGCTGGTCGACATTCATCTGTTGACCAAAGAGAAATAGCAGTTTGAAGAGCGGAGGAAGTCCCTTCCTGGCATATGCTTATGGAAGAAAAGGCTTCCTCTGCTATTTATGTTGAACCGTTCAAGCCAGACAGGAAGGTTTTATTGTATGTTCAGATACATTATGCGAAGGGTGCTCATGCTTGCTCCTGTTCTACTGGGAGTTACATTTATCGTCTTTTCTCTCATGTATGTCACCCCATCCGATCCCGCTCAGATGATGCTCGGAGCGAATGCATCGCCTGCTGCATACCGTCAAATGAGATCCGATATGGGGCTGGACAAGCCTTTCCTTGTGCAGTATGCACATTTCCTTTTTGGATACAAGCATCCTGTATTCGGCTACAGAGGGTTGATGTTTGGTGATCTAGGGCGCTCTTATGTGACGAACAGGAATGTATTCGAATTGATTCTGGCATCATTCCCAAACACCCTGATTCTGGCGGCAGGAGCACTGATGCTTGCACTGATCCTTGCCATACCTATCGGCATAATCTCAGCTATCAAACCCTATTCGGCACTTGATATGGTGTTTACGGTTTTTGCACTGCTGGGTGCTTCAATGCCGGTATTCTGGATTGCAATGGTGCTGATTTATACCTTCGCAAACAATTTGCGCATTTTCCCGGCAATGGCTAGTCCCGGCAACTTCGCCTCTCTTGTGCTTCCTATTGTAACGCTCAGCATGTATTCCATGGCAATCATCATGCGAATGACTCGTTCTTCCATGCTCGATGTCATGCAGCAAGACTATATTCGAACAGCTCGGGTAAAGGGCATGGATGAAAAGGTAGTGATATTCAAACATGCGTTGCGCAATGCCCTTATTCCTGTCGTTACCGTGGCGGGATTGCAGTTCGGAAGTCTTCTGGGAGGAGCAGTGCTTACCGAGAAGATTTTCTCTTACCCCGGCCTCGGTTCCATAATGGTCGATGCGATTTACCAGAAAGACACGCCTCAGATTCTCGGCTCAGTCTGTTTTGTCGCTGTCACCTTTACCGTTATTAATTTGCTTGTCGACATCCTTTACGGATTTATCGATCCACGCATAAAGTCAGCGTTTACCGCTCGAAAAAAGAGGAAATGAGGGACTATCTATGATGCAGTCATTGCCGATTTCACGCTTCATGAAGCGACAAGCAAAAAACATATCGCAGTTCTGGCGGCAATTTTACAGAAACAAGCTGGCAGTCGCAAGCTTTATACTAGTTCTGCTATTTGCGCTCATAGCCATTTTTGCGGATTTGCTCTATTCGTACGATTTTGTCACTTCCAATTCACTTGAAAATGCTCTTTTAAAGCCTGGAGAAAAAGGTGTCGTATTCTATCAGGAAAAGGAATTCGAGCATACCTTCATTCTCGGCTCGGACAACTACGGAAGGGACATTCTAGGCAGGCTCGTGCATGGTGCTCGTGTATCAATGATAATCGGTTTTGCGACCGTCGCGATGGCCTTGGCTGTCGGTGGCATTCTGGGAGCGATTGCCGGATACAAAGGAGGCCTGTTCGATACGCTGATAATGCGGATTACTGATGTCGTGTTATCGGTTCCCACGATTCTCATGTCCATAGCCATTGTCGCCGCTCTTGGTAACAGCTTTTTCAATTTGCTCATTGCCATAAGCACTTCTATGATTCCTGGGTACATTCGTATTGTTCGAGCTTCTATCATTTCCGTAAAGGATCAGGAATTCGTGGAAGCTGCGCGATGCATTGGTGCTCGGGATTTGCGAATTGTAATCAAGCACATCATTCCCAATATCACTTCTCCTGTCATCGTGCAGTCTACCTTGAATATCGGTTCTTCGATTCTGTGGGCTTCTGCACTTTCCTTTCTAGGGTTGGGAATTCTCCCGCCAAAACCCGAGTGGGGTAACATGCTTTCAGAAGCGAGGGAATTCATTCAATATGCACCTCATCTTCTGTTTGCTCCAGGATTGGCGATCTTGCTTACTGTGCTGGCCTACAACCTGATCGGTGATGGGTTGCGCGATGCATTGGATCCAAAGCTCAAACGATAGGATGCGGTATGAATACAATTTTGGAAATACGTGGTCTCAAGGTACATTACTACTCGAATCGTCAGACAGTACATGCTATCAACGAACTCTCGCTTACCATGGATCGAGGTAAAGTCCTAGGGCTTGTGGGAGAAACAGGTGCAGGCAAAACAACGCTCGCTCTTTCAATTTTGAACATGATACGTGCACCTCAGGGGAAAATCGTTGCTGGATCCATCCATTTCAACGGACGCGATGTGCTCCGCATGGGGGCTCATGAACTTCGTGACATGCGGGGCAAGGAAGTATCCATGATTTTCCAAGACCCCATGACAGCACTCAATCCTGTGCTTACCATCGGCGATCAGATTGCTGAGACTATCTATAAGCATGAAAAGGTCTCCAGAGATGAAGCCTGGAAAAAAGCCAGTACAATGCTGGAAACTGTCGGCATACCTGGTGATCGAGCCAAAGAGTATCCCCATCAATTCTCGGGCGGCATGAAACAGCGGGTGGTCATCGCGCTGGCGCTCGCCTGCAACCCCATGTTGCTGCTGGCAGATGAGCCCACTACGGCACTTGATGTGACGATCCAGGCGCAGGTTTTGGATATCATGCGCAATCTCATTCGCGATCATCATACTTCAGTACTGTTTATAACGCATTCGCTTGGGCTTGTCACAGAAAACTGCGATGAAGTCGCTACCATGTACGCTGGCGAAATTGTCGAATATGGTACGGTCGAACAAGTCTATGGCAATACTTTGCATCCTTATACGCAGGGATTGTTTGGTTCTCTTCCGGATTTGAGCAGAACCGAATTGCGGCTCAAACCGATTTCCGGTCTCATGCCGGATCCGACAGATCTTCCAAAAGGATGCTATTTCCATCCGCGTTGTCCCCATGTCATACCCATTTGTAAAGAAATGCATCCCGAGCCGGTCGTCATCGATGGTCATTTGGTCAAATGTCATCTGTACCACCGTAATCAGGGAAAGTGAGGAGCGTAGCGATGTTGAATGCCGATAAGAAAACTCCAATTCTCAAAGTAGAGCACCTGAAGAAATATTTCCATGTCGCTGCAGGGAACCTGCATGCGGTAGATGACATCTCCTTCAACATACTGAAAGGAGAAACCCTGGGTATGGTGGGTGAATCGGGCTGCGGAAAATCGACGACAGGGCGTCTTCTGGTCCGTCTTCATGAAGCCAACAGTGGATCGATCCAATATGGCGGAACCGAAATCACCGCCGCCAGTCCAAAACAGATGCTGGCGCTCCGTACCCGAATGCAGATGATTTTTCAGGACCCTTATTCTTCGATCAATCCAAGACATACGGTTGCATCGATCATTGGAGAACCTCTCAGGATATATAAAAAAGTCAAGAATATGCAGGAATTCGAGGATCGCGTTCACTCGCTCATGAAAACCGTAGGCCTGGCTGACCGCCTCTATGACGCCTATCCTCACGAACTGGATGGGGGAAGGCGTCAGAGAATCGGAATTGCACGCGCTCTCGCGCTCGAGCCCGAATTTATTGTCTGCGATGAACCGGTGTCTGCGCTCGATGTATCCATCCAGGCACAGATACTGAATCTGCTCATGGATTTGCAAGAAAAATTTGGACTGACCTACCTTTTCATCACGCATGATCTTTCTGTGGTAAAGCATATATCCGACGATATAGTCATCATGTATCTCGGGCAGATAGTCGAAAGGGCGAATACCGACGAGCTTTTCGCGCACCCCATTCATCCGTACAGCCAGGCCTTGCTTTCTGCAATTCCCATTCCCAAGCTCAATGCGCGCAAAGAACGTGTCATCCTTAAAAGTGAGGTATCCTCTCCAATTAATCCGAAACCGGGCTGCCGGTTCGCACCGCGCTGCAACCATGCAAAACCCGACTGTGTTTCCAATGATCCTGTGCTGAGAGAGATTTTGCCAGGCAGGTTCGTTGCCTGTCATTATGCGGAATCATTTGTTTAAAGCCGGTGAAAGAAAAATGACCGGTTGGAGCGTGCTGAAGTGCTGATACCTATTTTTGACATTCATGCTGATATTCTCATGGAACTCGCACGTCATGCAGAAAATGAAGAGGAGTATGTGCCTCGCTTGCTGCATCACATTGCACGGATGAAAAGGGGCGGGATCGAAGGAGCTGTTGTTGTCGATTGCCGCATGGCAGGTGAGCAAGCTGATTTTTCACATCTGGAAACCTTCATTAGAATCGTTCAAAAGCTTCGAAGTGCACAAAGCGTCGGACAATATTGTTTTGCTGCCAGCTCGAAGGAATTGGCCGAATCTTTTCTCTCGGGGACTTGGACGGCTTTAGTTTGTTTTGAAGGATTGAGAGCCACGGGAGGGCGAATCGAATGGATTTCTCGCCTATACAGCGAGGCTCTGCTTCGAATAGCTATGCTGACGCACAATGACGACAATTGGTTTGGCGGTGGCGCGCTTGGAAGTGAACCCGCGAATGGACTTTCGGAAAAAGGCAGGGAAGCGGTCGCACTGATGAATCAGCTCGGCATTCTCATCGACATGGCTCATGCAGGTCCCAAAACGCGTTGTGAAATTCTGGGATGTTCGACAAGACCGGTCATGCTTTCCCATACCTCAAGCGCTTCAGTCTATGATAATGGCAGAAATCTTTCCGACCGGGAAATGCATCTCATTGCTGATCATGGAGGATTGGTCGGATGCATGACCAGTCCTGCTGCGCTTGCAGATATCAGGGATCATACACATCATACGATAGATCGTTACATGGAACATCTGCTGCACATGCTGGATGCAGCAGGTGAAGACCATGTTGCCCTCGGGCTTCATTTCTGCGAATATCTCTATACCAGAGAAGAATATCCTCTAGTGCAAGGACTTGAAGACGCTTCAATGGCTCAAGGCATTCTCAAAGCGCTTGAGCGGCGTGGTATTCCTGAAGCGGTTATTGAGAAGATTGCCTATCAGAACTTCCTGAGGGTGTTTGCAGAAGCCTGCGGCTGAACATGCGGCCGCAGGCTTTTTTATAAAAAGAGGATATCAGCGGAGCTCGATCGGGACGGTGAGATCTCCAGAGCGCAGGCGGTTGATATATTCGATGTTATATGTGCATAGCATATCGAGCAGCGCCTGCCCTTTTTCGATGCTGGCCCGCGATGCGTCTCCGTTCATGGCATCGGGATAGCGCACCTGGACCTGATCGGGACTGGCCAGCGGAAGAACGAATGCTTTTTCGAGATGCTTGGTGATGCTTTGAGTATCCACCAGCGAAGCATCAATTGCATAGATCACTGATGTCTCGTCTTCTCCCGCATGTCCCTGCGAACTGCATACATCAAGTATTTGCTGAGCATAGGTTGCCCACCAGCTTATGGTCATCGCACGCGCACCTTTCTGCGCGATACGATCGCAGGCTATAGTCAACATGGGGATGTTTCCTCCATGACCGTTCATGAATACGATATTCTTTGCTCCCCATTTCACAAATTCACGCGCTACCTGGGTATAGAGATCGATGAGCAGTTCTGCAGAGATACTCACGGTACCGTCAAATGCGGACAAAAGTGGTGTGTATCCGTAATTGATTGCTGGAGCGATTATGATTTCATTTCCTATCCGCGATTCGAGATCGGCACAGAGTTGTGCTGGTATGAGGATGTCGGTTCCGAGGGGGCAGTGCTTACCATGTGCTTCGAAGCTGCCGACGGGGATAATGATTGTATCGATTGTTTCCATTATGGTTTTGAAATGCGGGAAAGTGAGCCGTTCTGCATACATCGAGTGCCTCCAATAGTGAACATGCATTATCATAACATGTTTTCAAAGTAATCGAAAAGGCAGTGCATTACCTCATTAAAATGATCCCACCTGTCCAAACCGCCTTGTAAGAATTTAAAGTGGCCAATGATGGTTCCCTAATATCGGGACTCTTTAAAAGTTAGAAAATCACCTTGACAGGCTGTAGGAGCCAGAAGCTAGGGACAAGAAGATGAAAGCTTTGCGCCGCAATGATTTTTGGGACATCTCGTTGTGCGCTCACAGGCGCCAGGGCGTACACGACGTCGGCACCTTTGATCGATTGTCCAACATTGGTCACAAGACGCTCACGCGTCAACACATCCACGACGGTAGGGGTTCTGAACCAGGTGCCGTTGAATAATTGGTATGAGACGAAATCCATTGTCCAGACCTCGTTAGCCCGACGCAAGACTGTTTGATCATTCTTTTGACAGCACCTCCTGCAGCATGTGCTTATCAAGGCTCAAATCATCCACCATCTGCTTTAAGCGCTTGTTTTCTTCTTCCAGGTGGCACAAGCGTTTGAGCTCGCTCGGCATGAGTCCTGCGTATTTCTTTTTCCATCGGCAGAAGGCTTGTTCGCTTATTTCCAGTTTGCGAACGATCTCTGCAACCGGTATTCCTGAATCCACTTGTTTCAGGGCAAAAGCGATTTGCTCTGGAGAAAAGCTTGATTTTTTCATCGAACCACTCCTTCCTGCAGTATCGCATGGAATACGATGACTGACAGTATGAGTGTTCAGCTTTTGGGGTGGCAGATCAGACGCAAAATCCCTAAATGCTTTTCTAAGATGAAAATGCAACTAAGTTTTTTGGGTTTACTTTAATACAGACTTTTACATGTTCTTTTTATCTTTGATTATGTTGTTTTTTAGTGTACAATATTGTGGGCTTTATATAATCGTTGCGAGATAGGAGCTGAACAGGTGCTTATCAACCACAGCTTTTCCAACGCCGCTATATTCTGGGTGCCCTTATAACCATAGGAATCAAGCATGAGCACTTCTGTTTTGACTTACGAATATCTAGAACCAGGCAAATCATTTATGGTTTGTGAGGGGGATATTGAAGCGAAATTCATCGACAAGCTACGTGACTTAAAATATACTGTGCGGGAGGATATCCGCGACCGAGCCACTCTCGAAAAAAACTTCCGTGAGAAGTTCGAGGGGCTCAACCACGTCAAGCTTACCGATAGTGAGTACGCCCGTTTTCTTGATGAGGTCGTTATACCGGATGTGTTCGCCGCTTCCCGTATCTTGCGCCAGATCAACACCTTTATCCGCGACGACGGTACGCCGCTCAATTACACCCTAGTCAACATCAAGGACTGGTGCAAAAATAGCTTTGAGGTCGTTCACCAGCTACGGATCAACACCGATTATAGCCATCACCGCTATGATGTATTACTGCTCATTAACGGAGTACCAGTAGTGCAGATCGAGCTGAAGACGCTCGGTATTAGCCCCCGACGAGCCATGCAACAGATCGTGGAGTACAAGAACGACCCTGGTAATGGCTATTTGCGAACACTGCTCTGCTTCATTCAGCTCTTTGTGGTCAGCAACTGGACGCAGACTTGGTACTTTACTAACAACAATACCCGGCACTTCGCCTTCAACGCCGAAGAACGCTTCTTGCCTGTTTATCAGTTCGCTGATGAGAACAACAATAAGATCGCACATCTGCACGACTTCGCCGAGAAATTTCTCGCTAAATGCGTTCTTGGCGAAATGATCAGCCGATACATGGTGCTAGTGGCAAGCGAGCAGAAATTGCTGATGATGCGTCCATACCAAATCTATGCTGTCAAGCAGATTGTCAAGTGCATCGAAGAGAACAGTGGCAATGGCTATATATGGCATACCACCGGCAGTGGCAAGACGCTGACCAGCTTCAAGACCGCTATATTGCTAAAAGACAATCCTGACATCCACAAATGCCTATTCGTTGTAGACCGTAAGGACTTGGACCGACAAACCCGTGAGGAATTCAACCGCTTTCAAGAAGGTTGCGTTGAGGAGAACACCAACACTGCTACTTTGGTTCGCCGCTTGCTTTCTGATGACTATGCTGACAAGGTCATAGTCACTACAATCCAGAAACTCGGTCTAGCTTTGGATGAGCAGAGCAAACGCAACAAAAATCGGGAGAAGCGGGGGCAGGAGAAATATTCCAATCTCCTCGAATCGTTGCGCAAAAAGCGCATGGCAATCATTTTCGACGAGTGCCATCGCTCGCAATTCGGCGAGACTCACCGAATTATCAAAGAATTCTTCCCCAAGGCTCAGCTCTTTGGTTTCACTGGCACGCCCATCTTTGAGCAAAATGCCGCCGTCCGGAGAATTGACGGTGAGGAGCAGCGGCTTTCAACAACAAAAGACATTTTTCGCCAGGAACTCCATGCCTACACCATTACCCACGCTATCGAAGATGGCAACGTCCTGCGCTTCCACGTGGACTATTACAAACCTGATGGCGAGAATCCGCCCATGCCCGGTGACCCCGTTTCCAAGCGCGCCATTGTCGAGGCCATCCTGGAGAAGCACGATGCTGCCACCGCTAGAAGGCGCTTCAATGCACTTTTTACAACCGCGAGTATCAACGACGCGATTGAGTATTACGGGCTGTTCAAAGCGGTGCAGGCTGAACGAGTTGCTACCGACCCCGAGTTCGTACCCCTCAAGGTTACCGCCGTCTTTTCCCCGCCCGCCAACGGCAACGCCGACGTACGCCAGCTTCAGGAGGATCTTCCCCAGGAGCAAGTAGATAACCAAGTCGAGCCGGAAAAGAAACAGGAAGCCCTAGAGCGTATTATCCATGACTACAACGAGCGCTTTGGCACCAATTTTGTGGCAGCCGCTTTTGATGACTACTATAAGGATGTGCAACAGCGTATCAAGGATCAGCAATATCCCAACGAGGACCTTCCTAAAAAAGGGGCGGAGAAACTCGATCTTACCATTGTGGTGGACATGCTGCTCACCGGCTTTGATTCCAAGTACATCAACACCCTTTACGTGGACAAAAACCTCAAGCACCACAGCTTGATCCAGGCCTTCAGCCGCACGAACCGCATCCTCAACGCCTCCAAGCCCTACGGTCACATCCTCGATTTTCGTGGTCAGCAGGACAAGGTTGATGAGGCGGTCACCCTCTTTTCAGGGGCGACAGCAGAAACCGCCCGCCAGATCTGGCTGGTGGATCCCGCACCAAAGGTCATCGAGCAGTTCAAAGAGGCCAAGGCAGCTCTGGACGAATTCCTCAGGTCTCAGGGCATCGAACCCATGCCCGAAGAAGTCGCCAACCTCAAGGGCGACGATGCCCGTGCCGCCTTCATCAACCGCTTCCGGGAGGTACAGCGGCTGGCGACCCAGCTCGACCAGTACACCGATCTCACCGAAGAGCAACAGAAGGAGATCGAACAAACCCTGCCGAGGGATGCCCTACGGGCCTTCCGGGGGGCCTATCTGGAGACCGCTCAGCGGCTGCGCGAACAGTGCGACAAGCCAGGCGGTTCAGGTAACCCTGAGATCGACCAACTCGACTTTGAGTTCGTCCTCTTTGCCCAGGCTGATATCGATTACGACTACATCATGCAGTTGATTGCCCGCTACACCGGGCAGGATCCAAAACAGATCAAGCTTACCCGCGAACAGCTCATTGGACTAATCGAATCGGATTCCAAGTTCCTGGATGAACGGGAACTCATCGCCGCCTATGTCCGCACCCTGGATGTCGGCACACCCCTGGATGAAGCGCAGATTCAGGCCGGTTACGAAAAGTTCAAGGACGAAAAACAGGCCCAGGAACTGGCCGATGTGGCAAACCGGCATGGCCTCTCAGCCCAGGCTCTTACCGACTTTGTGGACGGGATTCTTTCCCGAATGATATTCGATGCCGATAAACTTGCAGAGCTTTTTGCGCCGCTGGAGCTTAGCTGGCGCGATCGTACCAAACGGGAGCTTGCCCTGATGGATGAGCTCATACCGCTCCTTAAAAAACGAGCCAGAGGACGGGCCATTTCGGGCCTGAGCGCCTATGAGGAGGGGCGGTGATGTGCATTATGTTTCCTGAAGGGGCACAGTGGATTCGTGCAGACTTTCATCTGCATACCCGTGCAGAGCAGGGCGAGCAGGGCTTTAACTCACTGGGGCAAGCGGAGATACCGCGCATCGTCTGGGAAGAACTCATCGCCAATGCCCTCATACATCGGGACTACTTTGTGGGTGCGCCGGTGCGCGTGCTCGTTTTTGCCAATCGGGTTGAGATCCTCAGTCCCGGACACCTACCCAACAATCTGACCATAGAAAACATCAAGGCGGGAAACTCGAATATCCGCAACCCTGTTCTTGCATCCTTTGCCACCAAGCTTTTACCGTATCGCGGCCTGGGCAGCGGCTTGCTGCGCGCCTTTCGTGCCTGGCCAAACATTGAACTCATCGATGACCGGGAAGGAAACCTGTTCAAGGCTATCGTGTTTCGCCATCGGGAGAAGTTGGTATGAAAAATAAACAAAAAAGCAAAGGCCTGGTGCCACGGCTGAGGTTTCCGGGGGTTCGGGATGCCGGACCGTGGGAGGTGAAAGAGATTGAAGAACTCTGCGAGGTTCTCAACAATCGTCGTATCCCAATCTCAAGCAGCGATCGAGTTCCTGGCTCGTATCCCTACTATGGGGCAAGCGGAATTGTTGACTATATTGATAATTACATTTTCGATGAGCGCCTTGTATTAGTTGGTGAAGATGGAGCCAAGTGGGGGGCTTTTGAACCGACCGCGTTTATAGCAGAAGGCAAGTATTGGGTTAACAATCACGTTCATGTCCTGAAACCAATTGGCGTTAACGACACTTTTCTGACAAATTACTTCATATTTTTAGACATTGGGAAATATGTAACGGGTAATGCACCACCAAAGTTGACGCTTCAGAAACTTAAAGCAATACCAATCCCACACCCCACCCCCCCCGAACAACAACGCATCGCCGACTGCCTCTCCTCCCTCGACGACCTTATCTCGGCGGAGGGGCGCAAGCTAGAGGCACTGCGGGCGCACAAGAAGGGGCTCATGCAGCAGCTCTTCCCCCGCGAGGGCGATACCGTTCCACGGCTGAGGTTTCCGGGGGTTCGGGATGCCGGACCGTGGGAGGTGAAAGAGATTGAAGAACTCTGCGAGGTTCTCAACAATCGTCGTATCCCAATCTCAAGCAGCGATCGAGTTCCTGGCTCGTATCCCTACTATGGGGCAAGCGGAATTGTTGACTATATTGATAATTACATTTTCGATGAGCGCCTTGTATTAGTTGGTGAAGATGGAGCCAAGTGGGGGGCTTTTGAACCGACCGCGTTTATAGCAGAAGGCAAGTATTGGGTTAACAATCACGTTCATGTCCTGAAACCAATTGGCGTTAACGACACTTTTCTGACAAATTACTTCATATTTTTAGACATTGGGAAATATGTAACGGGTAATGCACCACCAAAGTTGACGCTTCAGAAACTTAAAGCAATACCAATCCCACACCCCACCCCCCCCGAACAACAACGCATCGCTGACTGCCTCTCCTCCCTGGACGACCTCATTGCCGCCCAGGCGCGCAAGGTGGAACTGCTTAAACAGCACAAGAAGGGACTCATGCAGCAGCTTTTTCCGGTGATGGAGGAGGTGGGGGGATGATCTGGCAGACTGTCTACCACTCAGCCGAAGGCTGTGTCTCGTGGCAAGGTGAGTTCGCACAGGATAATCCCGATTTTAGAGCCTTTTTGCAAGGTCCGGTTTCGGCGCGACTTAATGACACAGAGGGTGACGAGGATTTTACTGAATTTTTACAGGGACTGAGCCTGACCAATATGGGACAAGCCAATCTTCAAGAAGTGCTGAATGCAAAGGTGCCGGAGACCCGTGATTGGGCGGCGGGCGAGGCCCTTGCTGAAGCTGTGCTGGTAGCACAGCAGGCTGTGGTACTACCCTGGGATACAGAGCGTGATAAACGCAATCCCTTTGCTTCACTGCCTGGCGCGGATATCGTTGGCTTTCAACGAGATGGCGATTCCTATCGGCTTGCCTTGGGGGAGGTCAAGTGCTCGTCCGAGGCAACGTCGCCTCCCCAGGTCATGTATGGCAGAAGTGGTATGACTCACCAGCTTGACACGCTTGCCCATAATCTGGAGACAATCTACCAATTGCTCAAATGGCTGTCACACCGTGTAAAGCATACCGAGTATGAGATTGCTTTCAGAGCAGCATGTACTTGTTATTTTAATTCCGAACGGCGCAATCTGGCGCTGTTCGGTATTCTAGTGCGTGATCAGGAGCCACGTGAATCTGACCTAGAAGTACGGGGACGTCATCTGGCAAATCATCTGCAAGCCCCGACACGTTGCCACCTTATCGCTCTGTATTTGCCTTTGCCCATTGCTCAACTACCACAGGCAATTGGCAGGGGAGGTGCGGCATGAACCATTGGTTGCTCGACACAATAGTAGAACGACGCGATCGGGCACTGCGCGAAGCCGATCGTGTACAGTTTTATCAGGAGATGGGATATGGAACTCCCTCTTTTGATGAGCAACTGCTGCGCGATATCGCCTCTGCGCTGGAGTTTGCCGTACTCGATTTGGAGGTAGATCGCCTTTCGGACGATAACGAGCAGCATACAGTGTCACGCCGAGCAGCAGAGGATGCCTTCCGGATGTTGAGGATGTTGCCCTTGCCTGAAGAACCCATGAAAGCGGGAGAACATCTACTACGCGCATCGGCGTTAGCGGTACTGGGGGACCGCGGAGCGGATGCCGCACGTTGGCTCCGCGCCTTGGAAGATGCAGGGAAATGGCCCTTGTTGCCTCTTGATTCAAGCAATTGGGGGGAACGTTGCCGCGCCACAATTATGGATGTCTGGTTGCGGTTGGTTCGCAAAAAAGGTTGGAGCGACCGAGACACCGTTCTGGAGCGTATAGCGGCGTTGCGTAACGCACAGGAAGAGTTCGAGCGGGATTACCTGCACACCTTTACACCGCTGGAAGCCAAACGCAGTGCGCTAGATCTGATAGCCATGTACCATCTTGCGAAAGCAGCGGACGTGCTGGCACAGTACATTACCGATGGTGTTGTAGACGGTAATTTTCAAATTCAACCGTTATTGGATAGCCATTTCGATCGGGCCATCGATGCCTGTGAAACTGCACGGCTGGTGGATTTGGGGGTGATGACGCGACTATTGGCCCGTACTGCCGCACAAATGGTGGACAACGCCCTGTGGACGGTCACCCGAAAAGTGAATTCCCGGGTGACCCAGTTCGTCCGTGAGTTGGTTAAACGTGGACGTGGCGACCGTGCGATATTCGATGTATTGCCACCGCAACGCCGTACCCTGGCAGAACGCGGATTGCTCGGTTCCAGTCGACAAGCGGTGGTAGTAAGTTTGCCCACATCCAGCGGCAAGACGCTTATTGCCCAATTCCGGATATTACAGGCCTTGAATCAATTTGAAGACCGCAAAGGATGGGTCGCCTATCTCGCACCCAGCAGGGCGCTGGTTAATCAAATTACACGGCAATTGCGCCGCGACTTTCAGCCTTTAGGTCTGATTGTGGAACGGGTCAGTCCGGCTATGGAAATCGACAACATCGAAATGGGCGTGCTTATGGAAGCGAACGAACAAGCTCAATTCCGTATTCTCGTAGCTACACCTGAAAAGTTCGATTTGATGCTACGCCAGGGTTGGGAAGAAAAAATAGGCCGCCCGCTGACCCTCGTGGTGGTTGATGAGGCGCACACTATACAAGACCAGGAACGGGGACTTCGTTTGGAATTACTGCTGGCCACCATTAACCGGGAATGCCGGGATGCGCAGTTCCTGTTGCTCACACCCTTCATCAAAAACGCCCGCGAGGTAGCGCGCTGGCTGGGCGGGCAGAATGCGGAAGACATCAGTCTAGGCGTAGATTGGCAACCCAATGACCGGGCGATTGGCATCGTCAGGCCGGTAGACGACGGTACGTGTATAGGGCATAGCCGCAAGTATCAGCTATATTTTAAGACGATGCACACTACACGTCCAACCATCGTACTGGATGAACCCTTTTCATTGGGGACAGATGAAGCTCTAGCCAAAACGCTGTCCCATGCCCGGGATACTGGTACATTGGCAGCCATGACGGTGCGCAAACTTATGGTGCGCGGGCCGGTTATCGCTATGCACAGTCGGCCGGACTATGTCTGGAAGCTTGCTGCGAAACTCAAATTACAGCGAGTTAGTGATGTGACGGAGGACGTGCGGTTCGTTCAAGAGTATGTAGCGGCAGAGTTGGGAGAACAGTTCCCATTGGTTGATTTGCTAGCCCATCGCGTCGGGGTGCATCACAGCGGGTTACCGGAAGAAATTCGCATACTGATGGAGTGGCTGTTTGAAAAAGGACAGCTCGATGTGCTGGCCGCCACCACGACCATCGCCATGGGCGTGAACTTCCCCGTCAGCGGAGTGGTGATGGCCGCCACGCAATACCCCTATGGGCAAACCATGCCACCGGAGGATTTTTGGAATATTGCCGGCCGTGCTGGTCGTGTATCTCAAGGACAGCTAGGAATTATAGCATTAGTTGCCAAAGATGAACAAGAACTAGCTCAGCGCCGTGAATTCATCAACACAAATATTGGTGATTTAAATTCCGCGCTCATTCAATTGGCGCAGGCCGCATCCTCTGAACTGACCGATCTAGGAAAAATTGTTTACAACCGTCCGGAGTGGTCGAGCTTTTTACAGTATCTCGTTCATACCTACCGTCAAATGGGGGAGCCATCCAACTTTGCCGATCAGATTGAACAGGTGTTGCGCGGTACGTTGGGATTCGAGAAACTGCGTGTCACCAATAGTCAACTCGCCCGCGGATTACTTTCGGGGGTTCGCGCATATGTGGATGACATTATACGCCCACAACAGCCTCTGAAGCTGGTGGATAGCACTGGGTTTTCACTACAAAGCATCAAGACTGTGTTGACACATAAAGGCAACATTGGGCCAGATTCGTGGAACCGAGAGCGCTTGTTCCGTCCTGGCGACCATACCTTGCAGGATATGATGGGTGTGTTACTACGGGTGCCCGAACTGCGTGAGAATTTTAAGGCTGTTTTAGGAGGCGGGGGGCTGGATGGAGACAAGCTTGCGCTTATTATCAAGGATTGGGTTAATGGCGAGGAACTTGCCACCATCGCCGACCGTTATTTCCATAACGAGGGGGAGGATGAGTTGACCGCGCTCACTAAATGTGGGCAAAACCTCTTTGGTAAACTGGCACAGACCTCTTCCTGGGGGCTAAATGCGCTTCTTGCGATTACTGCATCCGATCTTTCTGAGGACGAACGCAAACGGTTGGCCAATCTACCGTCGTACGTGTTTTATGGCGTGGCTACGGACGAAGCTATAGCCTTGCGTTTGCTCGGAGTTCCACGCCGGGCGGCGACACCCTTGGCTGGGTTGATGAATCTGCGTACTGGAGACGCACTACCAGCGATTCACCAGCAACTTGCCACCCTCTCGGAGCAGGATTGGAACCGGGCTTTGGGTCCGGTCGGCAGTACCTATCGCAAGGTCTGGCAGATCATCGATGGAACAGAGGTGGAGGTATGAGCGACCAGACCTTCTCAGACCTTCCAGCCATCGCTCAGTATTTGCGTGATATGCTGGAGAATAAAAAGTGCATTTTGCTCTATGCCTATAACGGCGTAGGAAAAACAAGGCTTTCCATGGCCTTCAAAGACTTGGGCAAAAAGCTCAACGCTGAGGACGAGGTGATAGCCCGCGATACTCTTTATTTTAACGCATTCACGGAAGACCTTTTTACATGGGATAACGACCTTGAACACGACCAGGAGCGAGTCTTGCGGATGAACACGGCTTCTGCCTTCTTCCGTGGGTTGGCTGAGCTCGAAATGGAAAACCGCATTCGTCCGCTTTTATACCGCTACTGTGATTACGATTTTTCTATAGACTACAGTAAGGGTGTGATAAACTTTTTTCGGGATGAACGTGTCCCACAGGAAGATGGTACCTTTGAGACGATTCGACACGATCATATCAAGATATCTCGTGGAGAGGAAAACATCTTTATCTGGTGCTTCTTTCTATCAGTAGCCCAGCTGGCGATTGACGGGCAGGAAACCTATGCGTGGGTGAAGTATCTTTATGTCGATGATCCTATCTCTTCGCTCGATGAACAAAATGCCATTGCCGTTGCTGCGCATCTTTCACAAATGATCAAAACCCAGGATCGATTAAAAACTGTGATCTCATCCCACCATACCATTTTCTTCAATGTGCTTTGCAACGAGATGAAAAAAGCGAAACAGTATTTCATGCGCTCTGATAATTGGGGATGGCAACTTCTCGAAACCAACGATACACCGCGTTTCTACCACGTCGCCATGCTGAAAGAGCTGCAAAACGCAGCGCAGTCGGGAAAACTTTACACCTACCACTTCACGATCCTGCGCAGCGTTATGGAAAAGACGGCAACCTTTCACGGATTCAGTCACTTCGGAGATCTATTAAAGCTTGAGCCAGATGACGAAGATGGAAGATTGCATTACCGTTATATTCAACTCTTGAGTCACGGCAACTATTCGCTATTTGAGCCGGTAGAAATGCTGGAAGAGAACAAGCAGATTTTCCGAAAGATACTGCAGAACTTTATGAACGATTACCGCTTCAATCCTGAACTTTTCTCTAAAATAGATGCAGAGGAGACAATTGCATGACCGAAAACCATACACAACTTGGGAAAACCCTCTGGAAGATTGCCGACGACCTGCGCGGATCGATGAATGCCGATGACTTCCGGGACTACATGCTGGCCTTTTTGTTCCTACGCTACCTCTCCGACAACTATGAGGCGGCAGCACGCAAGGAACTGGGCCGCGACTACCCGGATCCGAATACTATAGGCAATGGGGGCCGTACGCCGCTTTCGGTATGGTATGAGCAAAACCCAGACGACATCGCACTGTTCGAAGAGCAAATGCGCCGCAAGGCTCACTATGTGATCAGGCCGGAGTATCTCTGGTCTAACATCGCCTACCTTGCCCGTACGCAAAACGCTGAATTGCTGCACGCGTTGCAGGCAGCCTTTAAATACATTGAAAACGAATCATTTGGCAGCAGCTTTGCAGGCCTTTTTTCGGAAATTAATCTAAGCTCCGACAAGCTTGGCAAAACCTATGTTGATCGTAACGCCAAGCTTTGCAAGATCATCTCACGGATCGCTGAAGGCCTGGCCGAGTTCTCCACCGATACCGACACGCTTGGCAATGCCTATGAATACCTGCTCGACCAGTTTGCAGCAGGTTCTGGCAAGAAGGCGGGCGAATTCTACACACCCCAGCGTATCTCCGACATCCTTTCAGGTATTGTGACTCTGGATAGCCAGTCACCAGAAGCAGGTACTCGGCCTAAACTCGAAAGTGTTTACGATTTTGCCTGTGGCTCTGGCTCGCTGCTTTTGAACGTGCGAAGAAGAATTATCGATTCCGGAGGCACTATCGGCAAGATTTATGGACAGGAATACAACATCACTACCTATAACCTCTGCCGTATGAACATGCTGCTGCATGGAGTAAAGGACACCGAATTCGAGATATATCACGGAGACACGCTGAAGAACGATTGGGAGTGGCTTCGCGAAACCAACCCGGCTAAAAAGCCCAAGTTTGATACCGTCGTGGCCAATCCACCGTTTTCATATCGCTGGGAACCGCGCGATGAGGCAAGCGAGGACATGCGCTTCAAGAACTATGGAGTGGCTCCCAAATCTGCAGCCGATTTCGCCTTTTTGCTGCACGGTTTCCATTACCTCAAGGACGATGGTGTTATGGCCATCATCATGCCCCATGGCGTACTGTTTCGTGGTGGTGCTGAGGAGCGCATCCGCAGAAAGCTTCTCGAAGACGGCAATATTGATACAATCATCGGTCTACCGCCGAATTTGTTTTATTCTACCGGTATCCCTGTATGCATTTTGGTGCTTAAAAAATGCAAGAGAGCAGATGATGTACTCTTCATCAACGCCGAGAAGTATTATGAAAAAGGAAAAAGACAAAATTATCTCAAAGAAGAGCACATCATCAAGATCATCGACACGTACAAGCACCGCAGGGAGGAATCACACTACGCCCGTTGCGTCGGTATGGAAGAGATTATAGCGAATGACTACAACCTCAACATCTCCCGCTACGTAAGTACAGCTGAACCTGAGGTGGAGATCGATTTATTGTCTACGCATAAAGAGTTGGAAGAGATCGAAAAGCAAATTCAGGATGCAGCAGCGCGGCACAATTCGTTTCTTAAAGAACTTGGATTACCACTGATGAAGAATTAGTCGGGTTTTTAATAATCGCGATAATGGAAAAATGCCAGCTTATTATTCGGAAAAGATAAAATTTATCCTTTGTTAGATTCATATAAATGGTATGCGAAGAAAGAGTCATTAAATCTTGAATCTGTATATACCTATATCGCGGGTGGGAAAAAGAAAAGATATGATTATATTTACGGAAATCCAAATTGGAAAATCATATCCTCAAAAATATCATATGATGATTCTATAGCAGCTTCTTCTGATCATTCCATGCTTATCACAGATTATTTAGTAAATGAAGAAGATGTCTAGCAATCGCTTCAAGCGAATACAGCTATGTTACGGTTTTTGCTATCGCTTCGCGCTAAAAATCGCGCTATTTCGAGCCTTCAGATATTTATATGTAAACGGCTCGAACCATTTGGCAATATACCGCCAACAGAGCAGGAAAAAAGTACTACACGAGTCTCGTGAGTCTAGCAGCAAGTCTGGGACTCATATACAAACGCCCCAACTTTAAACTTGCACATGCCTACTATGGATTTCTCAATCTGTCAAGGTCGATTTCAATTTTCCGGTTTTAGTCGGTTTCAACTTTCCGGTTTCTGACCATCATTCAAAGCCTACCGCTCCCACACGGAGCCGTTCTTTCATGCGGTAGGAGTCGGCTTTGAGGCTG
>Ga0302250_1000246_pt1 | contig 64477 bp, 67 predicted proteins | sample AAG_RA_Asp_MG_FD_193536 | JGI IMG/M metagenome (GOLD analysis project Ga0302250, IMG submission 193536) | Enriched activated sludge microbial communities from anaerobic digester in WTTP, New Holstein, Wisconsin, United States - AAG_RA_Asp | ecosystem: Engineered > Bioreactor > Anaerobic >...
CTTCATAAACATAACGAAGATGTTTATGCTTGAGTTTAAGATAAACAAGATTTTCAAAAACAGCGCCTTTGTCACGATAGCCCGTAATAAGATTACGAATACCTACATCGCCTGCATAGATTTTTTTAGGGTGACGCAATCTTTCATTGAGTTTACCATGTCTCTCAACTGTGTAGATAAGGTAAGTTTCTTCAAAATAGCTTTGAAATCGCCTTGCCGTATCAACACCGATGCCTAAGATATTTGCCATTTTATTAAGACTGAGTTGTTTACCAGAACGTTCCATTAAAAGTTTGAAAAAATCTTTGACCATCTGTTCATCTTTGATTTTATGATAAGCGATAATATCTTTATAGATGATGTTGTCAATTAGATTGGAAAGGTAAGAGATATCTCCTGTTAGAACATACTCTGGCATACCTCCATCTTTCATGTACTCCTCAAAGTAACTCTCCACCAAATGATCGTCTGCTTTTTTAATCACAATCTTTTTAAATTGCAAATACTCCTCAAACGAAAGTGGCATCACTTCAACCAAACGTTGACGCCCTGTTAAAAAAGCTTGGCTATCTTTGAGCAAAGATGCAGAAGAAGCAGAAGCAAAAATTTTTACATAACCTAAGTCGTATAAATTTTTAAGCTCTTGTTGATAACTCTTTTTAGAAGTAACTTCATCAAAAAAGAGATAGATCATTTGTGAGCTTGATAGCTTATGAATTTTTCGATACTCTGTTACAATATCTGCAATACTAAGAGCCTCAAGAGCATATAAATCTAAACTGATATAAAAAATATGCTTTGGCTCAATTTTTTTTACATGTAAAAGCAGATTAACAATCCCTTTAAGAAGGGTCGTTTTTCCTACACGACGAAGACCTGTGAGAAAAATGATATCTTTATTATCGATATAACCTTCCAATTCATTCAAATAAACATCTCTTTGAATGGCATTCAAGACAAACGGTTCTTCCCACCAAGGGTTAGATTTGTAAAAAAGTGCTTCCATTTTTATTCCAATAGTATAAAATATTTCATTATTATACTACAATATAGTATAAAAATAATGAAGATCAATAAAAAATGCTAGAAGGCGTTATAAGAAGCTTAATAACTAAATGAATACCAAAAGTATTAAATTACTGTTGTTCATCGATTTTAGACGTGTTATTGTGCGTTTAAACGCACAATAAGGTATCTAGCCTACTGTGCTTTAGCACGATAAGTTCCAGATGTCTATGAAAAACTTTCTGCGCAGTTTTAAAAACACTTTCTTATTTTTTTCCCAAGAAGGATCTGAAAAAAGATACGACCCCCGTATACACTGTTTAGACCTTTCAGAAATTTACGAAATTTCAAAATTTATGAAATTTTAAAATATCTAAAATATATTAAATTAATATTATAACTATATATATCTAATGGGAATTTTTTCGAAAGACTTATAATGCCTCAAAATAAACACTACGTAATCCACTTTTTTTCCAGAATTCCCCACATGATTTCCGTCCTAAAATGCCATCGATTTGAGTAAATTTTGAAGCCCCAGTCACATATTTTAAATATCTAAATACCTCTGTATCTAATAATTTTTGCAACTCACCAAATCTAAAAGATATTGCATTCATCTGTATAAATTTTTCAATTTTTTCATTGTAATCTGGATATTTTATGATGATTGATTTCATAAAACTAACACGATAAACAATCTCGCTTTTACCTTTACACATCATCCTTTTGTTGTTCATTTTGACAATATTAAGATAATTTTCCAAGATACTTTCCACTAAAAATTCTGCATATTTTGTATCTTTAAAATTCAATCTGTAATCCATTTTAAACTGTAAATCATTCGTAACTAATTCCGATAATCTGTCAATAAAAAAACTATAATCCACATTTATTAAATTGTATTTTTCAATAAAAACAACGGGTTCTAAATACTCACTTCTGCTTTCAGCCGCTTCATTTGATCTATCAATATAAACACTAAACACATGATTAAGTGTGTACCTAACCATCTCATCTGTGAATAATTTTGCAACATCAATTGGTGATTTATATTCAACTGTTATCAAATCTTCTCGTGTAAATTTTGGTGAAATCATCTCTTTTCCTTTTTATTTTCATTCATATTTTTTAGCTTTTTTTTTAAATTTTTACGCATCATGGTAAGTATTTTTTCTTTGATTTTTATGAGCATTTCAAAAAATAATCATCCCAATTTTTATCTAAAATCTTTTTGTTCGTGTCCATAATAAACTGTGAATTCTTCTACAATTTGCACATCGACTTTAACAGTAACCGTTCTTTTTTTGTGCAACTTTTGATCTAAATTTTACTATTAAACTCTCCACTCTTTTTATTCGCTTTACCACCGATAGTGTAGCAACCACCAATCATATTTATTGGATTATGTCGGATAAAGATCATGATAATGCGATTAATGATCTTACAGACTATGCAAAAGATCCCATGCATTCATCAACGCTTCTCTCCGGAGACTCTTCCCTCACCAATCGTAACCCAAATCTTGATCTCACCAGAAAATATGGGGTTACTGTAACTACCAATACCTGCGCTCCAGTGGGCGGACGCATTTTCTTTGATGAGATGGGACGACCTTATAACGATACCACATTCCCAGCAACAGCTCCTCACCAAAATCTCATTAGAGCCATCTGTACGATTGTTATTACCAACGGAACCCAAACACGCACCATAGAGCTCTCTCCTGAAACAGGATACGTTAGACACTACTAATCGTGTGTTTTTTCTTTAAGTGTTCGTCTATCTGTTGAGTACCCTACAACCTTCTTCCCAAACGCCTGAGCATACCCTACTTCCCATACGGTACCACTATCCGGTTCTGGTCCACGAAACGGTGAGAGATTGGCAATGACGATATCGCAAGCGTGTATCATTTGTTTATTGGCTTCTTGAATCTTTAGAGCGATCTCTTTTGGTGTTTCTCCAAAAATCACATTATCCATTGGAAAGAGTCCCTCATAACCATACTCTTTACATAAGGCTTTAAGTCTCTCACCCTCCTCTATGGCATTGGGTAAAAAGACATCAGGACCTGCAAGGTAGATTTTTTTCATAGTGATGCTCCATCTATTTTTGAGTGGGTATCTTCATTTAGGCAACTTTGAGTAGTAATTCTGCATTGCATTTTGGACAACGTCCGTTCCACTGCACCAAAAGAAGGGGATCACACTGGATACAGTTTTTTTTAGCACGTTTTCTATAGGCACTAAAGCGAAACGGGTGTTTCAAGGCAAGACCTAACCAGCGTTTGATATTGCTCTTTTTGATTGGGTGTAAGGTGTTACAGTTGGTGCAATGTTGGATAAGGTGTGTTTGATCTTTTTCAAACAACTCTATGATTCTTTTTTCATCAATGGTGTGTGCACATAGGGTGCATATTAACATCTTTTGGGTCATACGCTTCTATCCTTTATCTCATAGCATTTATGAGAACAGTGTAACGAAGAGAAAAGACAGGTTTTGTCCAAAATATTTTTTTCCTCTTCTTTGCATAAAAGTGTAGCTATCGGTTTGGACAGCCTTGTGTCCAATAAAGCGTGATTCATTGTTTTTCTTTAGGGAATCGATACCAACAGTTTTCCAATCTGCTCTTTGAGCTCTTCATGCAAATTTTCAGCTTTGGTGTGTAACCAATACAGATAATTGCGATCAATCTCTAAGATCTCTTGTGGAGTTTTACCGGCATACTTTCCAAAGGTAATGGTCAGCACTGCTGTTTCTTTGGTTGTATCAAGTGCGTGTTCGATGGATGCTTTGATGTCTTGGTCTAAGCTTTCACTCTTGAGCATATAATGCAAATCACCTCGTGCCTCTTTAGCAACATCAACAAAGCGTTTTCCTTTGTGTTTACCATACGGGATGTATTCTAAGATGATCGGTGCTTCACAGGCTATAATCATTTTAGGCAAGGAGTGATCCGTGCTAAGTTTTTCAAACAGGTTTTTAAGCACAATCACATCGCTTAAGGCATCATGGGCACTCAGGGTAATGCCTAATTGCCGACATTGTTCTGCTTCGTAGCGGTAGAGTCCCCATTGGTACCGTTTATACTGAAGGCTTGAAGAGGTGCCATCGTTGGGGTAATAGGCTCTGAGGATTCTAAAGGTATCAATGAGTTGCATCTTCGAGATATAGCCCTCTTTTTCTAGCATCCCTAAATCAAAGGCGGCATTTTGAATGACAAGGAGGTTGGAGGGGTGGTTGAGTTCACATAAGGCTTGATACGCCCTGCTCTCTTGACACGTTTCTTTTCCCTCTAACATCTCAGGAGTAATATGATGAATGGCCATGGCTTCAAAGGAGATAGGAAGCGGTGGGGTGCATAAATCATTGTAAATTGCCTCTATTTCTAGGTCTTCATTGCAAACCAGGAAGCTAAGTTGGCAAATACGATCACCCTGCCCTCCTCCTGTGGTTTCGGTATCTAGGATAATAATTTTCATACGGTGCCTTTTTTTCTTGGGTTAAAGGTTGGGATGTTCCATCGCTTTAGCTAACTCCATCATCTTATCAAACATCCGAGCCTTAGCATAATTCTCTAACCACGAGTAGATCCAATACGGAGCACTCTGGGTAGATTCCCACGCATAGACACTTTGTGCATTGATATTTAAAAGCTTCGCAAACTCTTTTTTACTAAGCCCAGCGTGTTCAAACGCACGGTTGAGTCGTTCTTTATTCATTGGTTGTCTCTTTTATAGGTATATAGATAGATTTTAATCTCATATGTGTGTAAAAGTATAACCGGATTTGCTTAAAATCTCCTAGAATTGTAAAAATGCGGACCCCTTGACTTTTTTGAAAAAATAAGTATTTATATAAATATGTTTAAAGAATCTAAACTGCTTTTATAAATAGTTTATTGCCTTGAATTATTTTTCAATTTGTCCTATAATTTTCTCATAAAAAAAGAATAAAGGAGCTGCAATGAGACGAATGAATCTAGAGCGTAAACTGCTTTACCGTGAACACTTTTTTACCTTATGTGTTGTGGGTTTAGAGTTTGCCAATGCTGTTAGTAATTGGATGTAAGAGGATGCTTACGTTTTATGTAATCCTATCCCCTCTAAAAGGAGCCACAATGCATCTTTGTGGCGATAGCATCTTCTTCTAAGAAGTAATGACCTCTTCTTAGAGGTCCATTCATCCCTACACGTTTAGTACTGTGTGCCTCTATTGAATAGAGGAAAAATGAGCCCTAATAAAGTATTGCCAAAAAAAGGAGTAAGTAGCGATGTCAAGTACTTATCTTGTCTTAAAAAACAACAACGAACACAACGCCTCCATCAGTGTGGAGGCATCTGCTGATTCGATAAAAGAATTTGGTGTGAGTGAGTTTATTTACCTTACCTTGATTGTTCTTTTAATCAATCTCTTCTTTAAAGGGGTATCGATGGTATTGAATTTTCTCAAACAACGATGGATGCAAAGACGCAATGGTAAAAACGGTGGTGTGGATAAAGCTTTGAATGGGTGTGATGCTTCTATGAAGCAAGAGCAAAAGGATAGTTAATGAATGCTCCTTCGCATGCTTCTATCGTCTTTATGGCACTGCTGGCCCTGGTACTTTTATTGGTGATTCCCATGATGTTTCCACGTTCAAGCTTTAGTGTGGCAATGGCTTTAAAGGTTATGGTTTTAGGGGTAACCCTTCTTACCTTAATCGCTGTATTGAGTGTGTAGGAGGAGAAAATGGAATATGCCTACAGTCTTAGTTTGATAATAGGAGCCTATCTGCTCTTTGAAACGCAGATGGATCTTTCTAAAACACTGTTTTTATATTTTTTACTGCTTCTAGCCTTATTGGGATGTATTGTGAAGTGTTGTATCAGCCAAGAATGGCTCAATCGTTATTTTTAAAGGAAGGTGCATGACTAAAAAAAGTAAAAAACATTCTAATGCTAAAAAGGCCTCTTCTTTGGATGAGCATAGCCTCTCTCCTAAAGCCAAAGCACTCTTAGAAGAGCTTTCAAAGGAGCTGGGATTATCCAAAGAAACCGTTGCAGAGTTGGCCCGCACCATGTACCGTCTATACAAGGATAAAGAATGATGATTAAAACACTATCACATTGGTTTGAACGCTATCCTATTGCTCCTTTACAGATACAGTATCGTCCAATACCACAAGAAAGCCTGTTGTGGAATGATAAGCCCTTACTGCGTCACTCCTTTTTAGTCTGGGATGTGGAGAATATCAGTGTGAAATGCTTTGATTCTATTAAGGCCTTGGTGAAGTTTACCCCTGAGAAGCTCTATGCCATTTCTAAAAAGGTTCTGAGTCCTTCTGTTCTAGGGTTCTTCGAAGAGCATGGCTTTGTGCTCTTTGAGAACTATCCTGGAAGTGCGGATGAAAAGATTATGAAATTGATTGCTATGCATCAAGGCTGTACGCATCTGATTCTGATTAGTTCTGATAGTGACTTTGTCCCAAGTGTCCATCGTTTTTTAGAACATCACCATGTGCAATGGATTATCAATGATGCCAACAAGAAGCGTATCTGTATGCGTGTCAATCTTTCACATACCAGGTTGATCTTAAGTACCTTTGTTCAAAAAGATACCGAAGAAAAACGAAGAGCAATAAAAGCACCAAAACCCTATTCAAAAAAACGCTCGTTGATGCGTTTATTGAAACACATTGTCTTTGTGAATGAAAAAGAAAATAATGACTCTAAAGGAGAAAATGATGTCTGATGATTATAGCCCAAGGTGGTGTGTCTCATCTGAAGAGATAGGCGCTGGATTGGTTCTGTATTTCGTGATTGCGCTAAGTGTTTTTAGTGTAATGCCTGCTTTTTTTCTAGGATGGGGTCTTGCTTCAAAGCTATGGGATGTGAAGATCGTTAAATACCCTATAGCATTTCTCTTTGCTTGTGCGTATGGTCTTGGGTTATTAAGCCTTTATCCACTCTCAGCTTTGGGCTGTATTGGAGTGATTGCTTTGGCATGGATTCTTTTAGATTTCATCGTCTCCCACAAAAACCCATCACAGATGTGGCTGATACGCACCCTACGAAAAAGCCTGCGTTGGCTTTTTTCAAAATAAGCCCCCATGTACACCTAAAACACAAAAGGAAACACAGATGCAAACCCTTACACCATGGTTCTCCCTAGGCATAGCAACAGCATTAGCACTATGGGCATATCGTTTAGGCGAGAACTTGAAACAAACAATGCAAAAACCATTTGAAAGTATTGAATTTGCGGGAAAAACTTATATCGGTGTGGATTTAGAAGAACAACACTTAGCAACACGTGTCATTGCGCTTCTTAAACAGATCAGAGGGCATCAAGAAGGGGTTGTTTTAGATAAGAATGAGCCTATCATTGCCTTAGTGCCTATGGAAGAGTTTTTACGACTTAAGGGACTTGAGGAGTATTTGGATGATATCGCTATTGCGAAGATTATAGAAGAGCGTTTGGCCAATAGGGATAGAACAAGGACGCATCCCTTGAGAGACTTTGATGGGTTTAGAGAAATACTTTATAAAGAAGATGGGCAGGATACGAAAGAGAATCCTTCCAAGAAAGAGTTAGAAGATACCAAGGAACTCTCATGAAAAAAATAACCCTCAACCTCTCTCCCAAAGAGCGAAGCTCTGTTGGTATCTTAGCCAAGCAACTGCATACAACCCGTACCTGTGTGATGCACAAAGCACTGCACGTCTATGCTAAGGCGCTACGTTACCAGAAGAGGAGAGATAAAAAAAGCCATTTACGAAGTACCGACAAGCCATTTACGAACCCAGGAGTAAACCATGAGCCCAATTGAAACCCTTGTACTCATCGGTATATTAATGCTGCTTACGATTGCACACCTCAAACTAGCCATTGACTATCTTGATAAAAAAGAATCCCAATCAAAAAAAGGAGAAACCGATGTATGATTTTTTAATCCCCAACAATCCTGCTTCTCTTATTATGCTGGTGATTGTACTCTTTCTCTTATGGGGTACCATCAAAACAGAGCAAAAAGAATCTATCCTAAGAGCCAAACGCCACCAAGAGGAAAAAGAGACCCTAGGAACTGCGGTTGAAATTACCCTCACACACAGACAAGTACAAAGGCATCTAGAAACCATACTAGAACGTATTGCCTCTGAAAAACTAACCAAAGTCATTATCACCAACTCCAAAGAAGCCCCACAAAGTGTTTTACTCTCTTATGGAGAATACAGAGCCCTGCTAGCATTTAAAGAACTCCACGAATACAACGCCGAAGAAAAAATCAAAGAGAAAAACCTCTGGGATGAACAAACAAGGAAACTTTCTCAAGATAAAGAGTATCAGGAGAATCTCCATGAACTGGGATAGCCTATGTTTGTTTATTGTTTTCGCAGGTAGTGCCTATATCCTCTTATGGTTCATACTGATTCGACCTCTCAACAGACGCTACAAAAAAGCACTTGCAAGCTTGCTTGGAAAAGAGATTGCACGCAGTCTTTATCAACAGATGCATCCAGAATTTACGTATGACACAAAGAAATATCATCCTAGTGATAGCTTAGATGAAACAGTGTTAAATACTGCCAAAGAGATGTTTACGCACTTGTTACACAACAAGAATAAAAACAGTTTTTTAGAAGAGGAGAAAGAGAAACAATGACAGAATTTTTTGCTATGGTGTTTTTCTTTGGAATCCCCTTATGTGGGCTTGTTTTGATATGGATTTTAAATCATTCGGAAGAAAAATAGACTCCTTGTCGTTTGGCAAAAAGTCTCGTAAAAACTTATGCATTTAAAACAGGGGGTAAATCTTCTCGTTTGAGTTTTTCTACAATGGTATCAATTTGGCGTTTTAGGGCGAAGGCGTATTCTAAACCTTTTTGATCTTTGGTCAGATGAAGGATACCTTCAAGGGTAATGACATCGGGATGGTTTGTTATGGCTAGATTACCTATACGAATAACTTCATGGTCATTTTCATAGGCATCCATACAAATCTGTTTTTGACTCATGCGCCCTCCTCTTAGATATCACTGTTGTACTTTTGAGAAAGAATTGTAGCACAGAGAGTATGATATTTTGGGGATGTTTTTAGATGTTTAGCGATCGTTTACCCTAATACTCTATGCTTTCATTACCTTTTTTTTGATTCAGACTTAATGTAAAACCACTTGGTGTTGAAAGATACTAAGTGGTTGAGCTCTTTTTGCACCCTCCTCCTTGTTTAAAAAATAATCCGTTTGACTTGCACAAATCTCTTTGCTTTTTGTAAGATATTATTTTGCAAATATTCATACAGGAAGGTAATGAATGGCTGTTTCCATAAACTTAGATGAAAAATCCCCAGAAGAGCTCAAACGACTGCTTGATTCTGTTAAAACCAGTAATCTTAGCGTTCAGGAAAAAGATGAGTGGATTCAAAAGATCCAATCAAAACTAGGCTTAGTAACACGAGACCCCAAACGAGAAAAAGAGCTGCTTGCTCAAATAGAAGCAGGGGCTGCAGATATTGATGATATAGTCTAGAGGTTTACTCTTTATTGTGAATTGATTGAAAAAACATTTAGGCTATTGTTTTATACTTCTTCTTACAAAACCTCCTTTTTGTGTAGAAATATCCAAACATTTTTATAAGATCACTCCGATTGCCCGGTCGGAGTGAGTTTTTTATTGAAGACTTTGATTGAAAAGCCCTCCCCCCATTTAAAAATTTAATGATAAAATATTTTTTTATATTTTCTGATTTATGATTGAATTTTAAAATTCTTGAATTTAATTTATTTCAAAAATATTTAAAAGTTTCGCTAGCTAAACTTGCTTCTAATAAACTGTTTTTAATAAGACTTCTAATAAACTGTTTAAAATTGTTTTTTAGGCTGTTTTTACCTTCTAAAAAACTGTTTTTATATACTTTCTAATTAACTGTTTAAAAGGTGTTTTTTGAGTAAAAAGAAAAAGAAAAGAAACATTGGAAAAGTATTTATTCACAACAATCTTGTTGAAGCTCATTATACAAATTTGGGTTCGCTTGAAGCAAAACTTCTTGTAGTTGTAGCCTTCTTTTTTCAGCAACAACAAGCGCAGCAACTTATTCAAACAAATTTTGTTAGTTTCGATCTTGATGAATTGGCTGATTATTTACGAATAGAAAGAAACAACTTTCCATATTTACGAGAAAGAATTAGAAATATACAAAGTGCATTTATCAGCTATGAAAATGAACATGAACAATGGGAACAAGATATACCTTTATTTGAACCACCTAAATATCATTATTTTAAAGAAGGAGAAAAAAAACAATTTCATAGAGTTGATTTTCAGATTCACGAAAAATTAACTCCCTACTTTATGGATTTAGGGAAAAAAAGTGAGCCTTTATTAAAAACAAGAACATTTACACAAATCGAAGGTTCAACACCTTTAGATTTTTCTTCAAAATACACTATTCCTTTGTATTTTTTATTGAAAAAAATTGAAAATCAAACATTTAAGATGGTTTCTTATGAGCTTAATGAATTACAAGCAATTGTAGGAAGTAAATATCCTACTTGGCAAAAATTCAGAGATAACGTGCTTGATATCTCATTTAAAGAAATTAATGAGCAAAGTGAAATTTGGTGTGAATATATTCCTAAAACAGAAAAATCTAGTGGCGCAAGAGGTAGGCCAAAAGTAATTGGTGTTACTTTTAAAATGGGTATGAAAGAAAACTACAAAATTAAAAAAGAAACTGCTAAAAAAATAATTGCATATAAAAATCGATTTATTAAAAATAATGAAGAGACCAACTAAAAAACTGTTTTTATATTCTACCTATCTGTTTTTATTTCTAAATAACTGTTTTTATTAGTTATTCACATCTTCATTAATTATGCGCAATTGCAGATACTTTTTCCAGAATAATCCAATGTTATTCACACCCTACAAATTATCTCTTAGAAATAGTATTTAAAGAAATTCCAATTATCTTAAAACAAATTTTTTTAAGTTTATCGCTTATTTAGTATTCATAATCATATTATAAAAGCATTCTAAATTAACTTTTGGAGCGATTAAATACATAATATATTGCTTTAATACACGAATTTTGATATCATTCAATTAATTCGTGCAAACAGTACTTGAAAGGAAAGAAATGGACTGCTTAAGTGTAAAGGATATTGCTCAAAGACTAAATCTTGATGAATCGAGCATTAGGAGAAAAATTCATGCAAATGAAATACCTGCAGTAAAAAAATCAAAATCTTTTTTTACCACTAGTAAAGCACTTGAATACTACAACTTCATAGAAGAACAAAAAAAAGCTCTTGCCAAATTGCCCAGAAATCCTAAAACAATAAGTTTTGTAAATCACAAAGGTGGTTGCACAAAGACAACTTCAGCATACAACATTGCAGGAATTTTATCGCAATTAGGCAATAAAGTATTACTAATTGACACTGATCCACAAGGCAATAGTTCTCAGACTAGTCTCCTTCCAAATATAAATGAAGAAGGATTTATTTTACCATTTAACTATATTATTAAAGATATTTTGTTAGAAAAAAAACGTAACGGTATTCTTTCAAAAGAAACGATACAAAAATCAATACGCCCTTCTCTCTTTGGGTATGATATTATTCCATGTGATTTGACTTTAAATTCTATTCTACAAGAAATTGAATCATCATCCTTTAAAGAAGTTCTTTTAAAAGAATCAATAAAAGAATTTGAAGACAATTATGATTATATAATAATTGATACAGCGCCTACTCTTGGTTTTTCAATGATTGCTCCTTTAACAGCTAGTGATTATGTTGTTCTAGTTACAACTCCTGAAGCATATAGTATTATTGGAATAGAACAAACTTTAGATGTAATTACTTCTGTAAAAAGACAAAACTCAGTTCTATCTAATCCAAAGAATACAGAAATTTTAGGAATAATGATTAGTAAGGTTGAAACTAATACAAACGTAGCTAAATATTTTATTGAAGAAGTAAATAAATTTGCTGAAAAATCAAATATAAAAGTTTTTGAAGATGTTGTTACTAAAAATATTAAAATACCTGAAACACAAGCTTTACAAAAAATGATTACAGAATATGATCCTCTTTCTACAGCCTCTCTAGCCTATTTTAATATTGCATTATCCATTGATGAAATGATAAAAAAGACTCGTATCAAAGATAAACTATAAAAGGATAATTATAATGAGTTCTTTTAGTAAAAAAATGGAAAAAACCAGCATGCAAATTGGAAATAGAAAAATTGATTCTGATGAAGCTTTGGGCGTTAACTTTAAAGAATTGAATAATATGATAGTTGCTGAAATTAAAATAGATGCGCTTATTGAAAATCCATATCAACCTAGATCGTCAATGGATTTAGAAGAACTTAATGAATTAAAAGAAAGTATTGAACAAAGAGGTCTTTTACAGCCAATTTTAGTTTGTCCTAGTTTAGAAAATCCAAAACAATTTCAAATTATCGCAGGGCATAGAAGAACTTCTGCAATGAAACTTTTAGGCCGAGAAACTATACCTGCATTAATTCTCAAGGATCATTCAGAAGATTTAAGAATAGATTCTCTAATAGAAAATATTCAAAGAGTTGATTTGTCACCAATAGATGAAGCGTTTGCCGTAAAAGAAATTATTGATTTTTCAAAAATGAAGCAAATTGATGTTGCAAAAATGCTGGGGAAATCTAAAAGTTACATTTCTCAACTTATCAAAATAACATCGCTCCCAATAAGTATCATTGAAAAACAAAAAAATGGAAATTTTCTATCATTGTCTTTGCTGAGCGAAATAAGTTATATTTCAGACCAAGAAATTCAAGAAAAAGTTTATTTAATTGTGTGTGATAAAAAATTAAATAAAGAAGAAACGAGAAGTTTAATAGCCAAATTATCTAAAAAAGATGAAAAAATCAAAAAATCAAATATTCAAAAGCATTTTACTTATCAAAAAAACTCTAAACGTGTTTCTTTTAAATTAAACCTAACAGATCAAAAAGCTTGTCAAGATGCAATCAAGCAACTTGAAGAGCTTTTAAAACAACTAAAAGAAATAAAAGTTTAGCTGGCGAAACTTTAAATAAAAACAGTTTTATAGAAGTGTATAAATTCTATAAAACTGAGCCACTTGCAAATTCAAACCATTGCAAACAGCTAATTTCTTCTCATAGTAATTTTTGAGATTAAAAAATCTCTATGGGACAATAATCTTGATATTTTGTCTCAATTCTTCTAAATTATTGTAAAATCCTAATTTTCACTCCGTGCTTTATGGTTTGATGTCTAAATATTGTCTTGAATTTTTAGATTTTATATCTCTTTTATGTCACAAGTTGCAAGCTCTTATGAATACAGATAGATAAAATTCCAAATGCAAGTACTGAGGCTACTTTCGTGGCTCCTTGATAATAGATTTTATCGCATCCAAAGTCATCTTTGAGATATTTATTTACTCTCTCTACCATGCTTCGTTGCTTATAATGTTGTTCATCACAGTTTAGATGCCAATTTAGGTATTTGAATGTTTTGTTTTCATGTTCAATAAGTTCAATTTTTGCTTTAAGCTCTTTAGAGTTTTTAGGATTAGTATCTATTATTGGACGATGTCCTAAGGTAGTTGAAAATTCTCTTATAATATCTGCATCATATCCTGCATCTTGTAAGTCATAAAGATAGTTTACTCTTTTACTTGTCTCTTGCATAAGAGGTAGTGCTACTGAAGAGTCATGTACATTTGCACCACTGTAAAATGCTGTTATTGGTATATCTCCATCTACAGCAGATATATGGAGTTTAGCACCTATCCATATTTCACGGTTACCTTTAGAGTTTTGCTTTATGCCTACACCGCAATCAGTAGAGACTAATGTGAGTTTCTCTTCTACACTTTGCATCTCTTGTTGTTGCTCTAGTATTGTTGGTCTTATCGGCTCTCTTATTTCACCTTTTTTAGGTCGTCCTCTTTTTTTTAGTTTAGGTTTTTCTTTTTTGATCTTTACAGGCTTTTGTCTAAGTGGTATCTTTGTAGAATCTATTGCATTGTAGAAAAATGTTTTATCGCTTAGATACTCTTTAACAAACTGCTCATGAGCTTTTTGAGCTATTTGCATCTCACTGAGTTCTTTAAAAACTCTACTAAATTTAGACTCACTTGGAATATCATTTTTGTATCTCCATCCACATACTATACGAAGTACTCTATCACAATGAAGTCTATCTATTAGATCTCTTGTCGTTTGGAAATTATAAACACTCTTTGCAATAAATGCTCGGGCAATCTCTTCTCTATCCTTTGGAGTATTTGTAATTGATACCACTGTTATGTTTTTTTCAATCTGGGCAAAATCTAAAATACTAATCAACTTTTGTTCTTTATGAGAAAGTTCTTCTAAACGCAACTCCTCTTTTAAAGCTGGAAAAAGAGAGTTGTTAAGAGTAAGAACTTTGTTCCACATTTTAGATAGACTTGAAGATATTTTTGGTACAATTGTTTTCATAAAAAGCCTTTGTGTATAGTCTGTAATGTTGTTGTTTTTGTGGTAAAGAATTATAGCATTTATGGAAGTATGAAAGGCTTTTTTAAAATTCAATTTAGCTTAAATTGTGGGTTGTTTTTGGTAATCTGCAAGTGGCTCAGCAAGAGTTGTTTTTCTTGCAAATGCTTGATTTTTGAAGCACTCTGAATTTGAGTAAGTATCTAGAATTTTACTAGAGTGCTTTGATAATCAAACACTAAAAATGTTTGGTTTAACAATGGTACGGTTGAGACACTTAATGACTCAATGTTTGTTTGCCAAGTTCTATTACAACTTATTGTTAAATAGTTGAATGATAAAGGTCATGATGCAATAAATACCCTTTGAGGGTTATATGCAACATTATTTTTGTAAATAGCTAAAACGATGTGAGCAAGTTTTCTTGCAACAATGACAATAGCCTCTTTTTTGGCTCTGCCTGAAGAGACTTTATCATGAAAGAGTTTGTTGAGCTCTTTGTTGTGTCTTACACTGGCTATAGCAGCTTGATAGAGTGCTTTTTTGGCTAACTTTGCTCCACGCTTTGCTAGAGGTCCATGAACAGTTTTATTGCCTGATTGTTGCAGTGTCGGATAGAGACCAAGATAACCAGTAAAACTGTCTTGGTTTTTAAATCTTGCAAGATCACCACACTCGCTCATGAGTGCAAAAATAGTTTTATCTGAGACACCGGGTATTGATCTTAGATTATCAATGATACTCATTACCTCTTGCTCTTCATTTGAATCAAGAACAGGTTGCTGGTTAAACAGTGCTAACATTTGTGCTTCACACTGTTCAATCTCACTATTGATAAATCTGATTTGTCTTATGTGAGATAAAATCACAAAAGCTCTTTCATCTGCACCATTGCCTTGATATATAGAATTTCTAGCAAGTTCCAAAAGCTTTTGAGCTTTTTGCTCATTAAAGTTGTTCCCTTTAATACCTCTGAAAGTTTTAAGTATCCTATCAACACTTGCATGATGATAATGCTTAGCGGTTGGATATTTCTCAAGTAAAGCTAACCCAGTCACATTGAATGGATCTCTAACAACCTGTTCCATTTCAGGGAATACAACAGCTAAAAGTGTGCTTACTTGCCGCTTGTGCTTTTTAAGTTCATCTTGTAGTGACGCTTTGTGTCTGTATAAAGATTTGATACTGACATAAGTATCTTCGCTCACATACGCTTTAGAATATCTGCCACTTTTTATGAGTGCAGCAATCATTAGTGCATCAATGTTGTCGTTTTTTACTTTCTTCATTGTATCCATCTCTCTAAACCTATTTGTCTGATAAGGATTGAGTAATACTAACTTAAAGCCCTTTGCTTTGAGATAAAGATAGAGATTTTCAAAGAATAATCCAGTAGCTTCCATCGCAACAGTGATATTTGCAATATGATCAATTGATGAAAGAAGCAAAAAAAGTTTTTCAAATCCTTCCTGATCATTATTAAACTTCAAAGTGTGAAGAGGTTTGTCGCTTGTTTGACTTATCACAACACCAACATGAAAACTTTTGGCTATATCTATTCCTACAAAATGCATAACTGATCCTTGTATGTTTAACTTTTTCCTACAGCCTCGTAACGATAGAAGATTAGAATCAAGTTCTATCTTTGCATCCTATATGTAAGTTACTTTAGTCAAACGCAGTATGCTTTCCAAGAAGATACAGCAAAGTTCGTAAGGAGAAACGACTGTCATTCAACTCTTTAACTGTAAGTTGTTTTAGAAGTTGGTAAAACCAATATGACTTTACCAAAAGTCTAAAAAACTATCAATCTACTACCCAACTCCGGTCTAGTAGCTTGATTAATTTATTATACGAGAGGTTATTTATGAATAACACAACCGCTAAAGAGCTTTGTGATTTTGTTTTAGAAAGCATTCGTCTCATTCGTAAGCGATTTGAGAATATACACACGAGTGAAATTGCTAACGCAGTCAGGCACCGTGTATGAAATCTAACAATGCGCTCATCGTCATCCTCGGCACCGTCACCCTGGATGCTGTAGGCATAGGCTTGGTTATGCCGGTACTGCCGGGCCTCTTGCGGGATATCGTCCATTCCGACAGCATCGCCAGTCACTATGGCGTGCTGCTAGCGCTATATGCGTTGATGCAATTTCTATGCGCACCCGTTCTCGGAGCACTGTCCGACCGCTTTGGCCGCCGCCCAGTCCTGCTCGCTTCGCTACTTGGAGCCACTATCGACTACGCGATCATGGCGACCACACCCGTCCTGTGGATCCTCTACGCCGGACGCATCGTGGCCGGCATCACCGGCGCCACAGGTGCGGTTGCTGGCGCCTATATCGCCGACATCACCGATGGGGAAGATCGGGCTCGCCACTTCGGGCTCATGAGCGCTTGTTTCGGCGTGGGTATGGTGGCAGGCCCCGTGGCCGGGGGACTGTTGGGCGCCATCTCCTTGCATGCACCATTCCTTGCGGCGGCGGTGCTCAACGGCCTCAACCTACTACTGGGCTGCTTCCTAATGCAGGAGTCGCATAAGGGAGAGCGTCGACCGATGCCCTTGAGAGCCTTCAACCCAGTCAGCTCCTTCCGGTGGGCGCGGGGCATGACTATCGTCGCCGCACTTATGACTGTCTTCTTTATCATGCAACTCGTAGGACAGGTGCCGGCAGCGCTCTGGGTCATTTTCGGCGAGGACCGCTTTCGCTGGAGCGCGACGATGATCGGCCTGTCGCTTGCGGTATTCGGAATCTTGCACGCCCTCGCTCAAGCCTTCGTCACTGGTCCCGCCACCAAACGTTTCGGCGAGAAGCAGGCCATTATCGCCGGCATGGCGGCCGACGCGCTGGGCTACGTCTTGCTGGCGTTCGCGACGCGAGACTGGATGGCCTTCCCCATTATGATTCTTCTCGCTTCCGGCGGCATCGGGATGCCCGCGTTGCAGGCCATGCTGTCCAGGCAGGTAGATGACGACCATCAGGGACAGCTTCAAGGATCGCTCGCGGCTCTTACCAGCCTAACTTCGATCATTGGACCGCTGATCTTCACGGCGATTTATGCCGCCTCGGCGAGCACATGGAACGGGTTGGCATGGATTGTAGGCGCCGCCCTATACCTTGTCTGCCTCCCCGCGTTGCGTCGCGGTGCATGGAGCCGGGCCACCTCGACCTGAATGGAAGCCGGCGGCACCTCGCTAACGGATTCACCACTCCAAGAATTGGAGCCAATCAATTCTTGCGGAGAACTGTGAATGCGCAAACCAACCCTTGGCAGAACATATCCATCGCGTCCGCCATCTCCAGCAGCCGCACGCGGCGCATCTCGGGCAGCGTTATTTTAATTAAAGGTTCACGCAGTTCGGCTATGGATTGCGTTGTTCATCATTTACAACAAAACGCTGGGGCATAACATGCTTTTATGGCTAGGTAATTGGCTAGTGCAATTTCACACTGGGTTTGGAGTAATTAACTACTTAACCCTAAGAGCAATTTTTTCGGTTATTACGGCATTGGGTTTGGCTTTGTGGCTAGGGCCTTGGCTAATTCGTAAATTACGCGAAATGCAAATTGGCCAAGCCATTCGTGAAGTGGGGCCTAAGTCGCATTTAAGTAAAGCCGGCACGCCTACCATGGGTGGTGTGCTGATTTTATTATCGCTATTTGTTAGCACTTTGCTGCATTTAGACGAGTTAGTTTAGGGAACATTAACTCGTACATGCTGTTAATAAACTGTTGGTCTGAATCTAGTGTAGCAGATAGACAACACGTTTTACAGCCATGCGTGTATAAATCCATTCTGAAGTTTAAATGAAAATCCATGTGGACTTCATCAACAATTCTAAAACCAATTTTTAATACGGAAAATAGGGGTCAGGTGATACCTATACTCCAATCCCTTTATCTTTTTCTCGTTTGCTTCGGCTTGGTGCATGCATACAAAAAGTTAAGATATATTCAGATACAAGAAAACCAAGAAGACGATAAAATAAAACAAAACTTTGATGGAAATAAAAGACAAATGGGTCAGGTGATACTTATACCTCTTGCTTTTTTTATTACTCTATTTATTTGTGCTTGAGACAATTGCAAGCACTCGGCTATAGCATGTTGAGAGTACCCTTCTTCATACGCTTGAAAGATTTTTTCATCTCTATCTGCTTGATTTTCAATCTCTAAAAAACTCTGTTTTAAGTTCATAGCATCAAGTGTTTTCTTTTTTACAGAAGTAACAACAAGCTTGGATGCTTTTTGAATCTCATCTAGTACTCTCTCATCAACACTACTTTCAAAGAACTCCACTCGCGCTTCTTTAGTTGTAAACTTTTCAAACATAAAGGAATTTTTTAAACACTCAATAGGTTCTCGCTGTTCGACAAATGATAAGTATGAACTATGTTCATATTCCCCTAATACCTTTACCATCTTCGCCTTAAGAGGGTTATTCTCTATATAGCTTATCAAAGTATACAAATAAGCCTCATCTGTCACATACCAAGACTTGAAGCGTCCTTGCCAGAGGTGTCCTGAACGTTTATATTTTTATTGAAATAGATAGCGTAAGAAGCATTCAGATGTTTCATAAATTTTGAAAGATTTTCTTTTTTTGTCTCTATGAGTAGATGGTAATGGTTACTCATCTGTACATACCCGTGCAGCGCTACATCATAAAGCAAACACCCGCTACAGAGTAAGTTTAAAAACATTGCAAAGTCTTCTTTATCTTTATAGACTATGCGTTGTTCCACTCCTCTGTTGACAATATGATAGTATCCAACCATATCAATCCTAGGTCGTCTTGGCATGTTCACTCCTTTTTCTATTTTTATTTTTCTAATTTTTGCATGGTATAAGTATCACCTGACCCCTATTTTCTTTAGCTCTCAAACTAAACGAAGTGGTACATTTTTAGGTTGCGTTAGTGGTGCATTTTATCACTGCGTTTGACAATATCTCCATCTACAGCAGATATATGGAGTTTAGCACCTATCCATATTTCACGGTTACCTTTAGAGTTTTGCTTTATGCCTACACCGCAATCAGTAGAGACTAATGTGAGTTTCTCTTCTACACTTTGCATCTCTTGTTGTTGCTCTAGTATTGTTGGTCTTATCGGCTCTCTTATTTCACCTTTTTTAGGTCGTCCTCTTTTTTTTAGTTTAGGTTTTTCTTTTTTGATCTTTACAGGCTTTTGTCTAAGTGGTATCTTTGTAGAATCTATTGCATTGTAGAAAAATGTTTTATCGCTTAGATACTCTTTAACAAACTGCTCATGAGCTTTTTGAGCTATTTGCATCTCACTGAGTTCTTTAAAAACTCTACTAAATTTAGACTCACTTGGAATATCATTTTTGTATCTCCATCCACATACTATACGAAGTACTCTATCACAATGAAGTCTATCTATTAGATCTCTTGTCGTTTGGAAATTATAAACACTCTTTGCAATAAATGCTCGGGCAATCTCTTCTCTATCCTTTGGAGTATTTGTAATTGATACCACTGTTATGTTTTTTTCAATCTGGGCAAAATCTAAAATACTAATCAACTTTTGTTCTTTATGAGAAAGTTCTTCTAAACGCAACTCCTCTTTTAAAGCTGGAAAAAGAGAGTTGTTAAGAGTAAGAACTTTGTTCCACATTTTAGATAGACTTGAAGATATTTTTGGTACAATTGTTTTCATAAAAAGCCTTTGTGTATAGTCTGTAATGTTGTTGTTTTTGTGGTAAAGAATTATAGCATTTATGGAAGTATGAAAGGCTTTTTTAAAATTCAATTTAGCTTAAATTGTGGGTTGTTTTTGGTAATCTGCAAGTGGCTCAAACTGTTTAATTTTTTCAAATACTCTCTAGTAAAACCCACTACAACTTCTCTTTCAAACCTTTACTCACTTTAAAACCAACCGTTTTAGATTCAGGAATTTGAATCTCTTTACCCGTAGAAGGGTTTCTGCCCACACGTGCTTTTCGTGTAGAGACTTTAAAAGTTCCAAATCCTACAAAGGTAACATCTTCTCCTTTGGAAAAAGCGGTTGTTAATTGTGACAGTACAGCTTCTAGTGCAATACCTGCATCTTTCTTACTGATTCCAGCAACTTCTGCAACACCTGCTATAAAATCTGCTTTAGTCATGAATCGTTCTCCTTTTTTGTATGGTGGTAGTTACAAAGGCATTCTAACATAAAGAGGTAAATTTAAAAAAATCTCAAAAGGGCAGGGTGGTTGTAGAAGAGATTTTGTATAATGGCTTGGTTGGTAAAAAGGAAGAGGGCAATGCAGCAACACGACTACGATAAAATCTTGTACCGTTTAATGAGCATTCTTGGACGATTGAATGATGGAGAAGTATTATACAAAGACGAACTTGCCAAAGAATTCAATGTCTCCACAAAAACCATTCAAAGAGATTTTAATGAACGTTTAGTAACCCGCTTTCCCATCCATCGCTTGGGCAATGGATGGAAGATGATGGAAGGTCATCATTTGGAGAAGAGTAGGGCGGTTGAAGATATTTTAGTGTTGGATATTTTAAAAACATTCTCCAGTGGACTTGGACCTTCTTTTGCAAAACGCTCTGAGGGCTTACTCAGTAAACTCTGCGACTCTCACTCTTCTGTTTTTTATACCCGCTTATCCTTTGAAGACATGAGTGTTATCTCTGGATTATTTGATACTTTAGAAAAAGCGATTGAAGAATCACGATTGGTGCAGTTTTTTCATAAGAACCAATACCGGTTGGTAAAACCGTATCGTGTGGTCAGTTTTGATGGGTATTGGTATTTGTTGTGTGAAGAGGTGATTGATGGAAGAATTAAAACCTTTCATATTGCACGTATGAAAGATCTTTGTTTGCATGAAGATCATTTTGAAAAAGACACCACCTTAGCCAAACGATTGGATAAAGCGATTAATGCCTGGTTTAATCCCAATGTAGAACCTTATGAAGTTATCTTAGAAATCAGTGCGGAGATAAAACGCTATATGCTTGATCACCCCATTGCTCCTACGCAAAAGATTGTGCAAGAACTTGCCGATGGAACGTTTTATCTTAGTCTAGAAATCACCAATGAAAAAGAGATTCTCTCCACCATCTTCAAATGGATTCCGCATATTCGCGTGATTGCTCCAAAAGCCTTACAAGAGAGTGTGCTTTTACAGACCAAAGCCTTTTTAGAAAAACAGGTGTTGCTCTAAAAAACGCTTAACCTCATTTTACTCCTCACACACGATCGTTTGCACGCTGCTTTTAAATGGGTGGTTTTTGATAGCTAGAAAGCTCTAAAATCGATTTTAATAGCTAAAGCAATACCCTGAAGCTGGGTTTGGGGTTAAAATGGTTTTTAAGGGCGTTGAGTGACATTTGTATGAATGAGATGCTGTGGGAAGGTTCAAAAAGGGCTGTTTTAGGTCCTGAAGAGCGCAAAAAGGTTTTTGGATAAAAAGGGGAGGGGGCCGTATGCACTCTTTTATTTTTCGAAAATTAGATAATTATATAATTAAACAACTAAACTTATATTGATATTAATATTATATATATACTAATGGGAATTTTTTTGCTTTTTTTCGAAAAAGGCTTTTTGAATGCGCTAAAAGAAGCAAAAATTCCTTTTTGCACTAGGATGCGTTTTAACGCGATCTTTTTTATAAAAGGTGCAAAGAGAGGTTTGAAGCAAAAGAATGCAACCTCGAGCATCACAGAGCCTAGAATGGCATTTTTTGAGGTGGGGGTGTTGGTGTAAAATGCACGTTTGGAAAAATGTGATAAAAAAAGAGGGTAGGGAATGCATGGGAATTGTCAAGAAACAGGGTTGTTTTCAGAGGGAAGATAGGTGATGGATTATGAGAAGGTTAATCGATGTTTCAAAGTCTCTGTGCTATCGTTTTGCAAAGGCCTCTTAGGCATCCATTTATCAAAAAAATCTAAGGAGCGTTATGAAACGTCTTATTTCCTTTTTAGCCTTAAGTGCCACAGCATTTGCACTCGAGTATGCCACCTTACAAAAAATATCCGATGGGGATACCTTCACCTTTAAAAGCCAACAACGCAGTGAGTTTAAGTGTCGGGTCTTTGGTATTGACACCCCTGAGAAGTTTCATACCGACAAGATGGACAAAGATGCTTCCAAAGTGGGTATTACCGCAGAGACCATGAAAAAAGCAGGCGAAGCTTCAACACAATACGCACAACAAACCCTCAAAGTGGGGAAGAGTTACAAGGTGGATGTCTTAGAAAAAGACAAATACGGACGTGAACTGTGTATTGTGTATGATGGGGAGAACTCCTACAATGAAGCCATCATCAAAGATGGCTATGCGGTAGTGTACAAGGGCGGTAAATACATCAAAGATGACTCCTTAAAACGAAAACTCCTTCAAGCCCAAAAAGAAGCCAAGAGTAATAACAGAGGGCTTTGGAATGGCAGTACCAAAAAGATTATGGAAGGGATGGAATAATTTATGAAAAAAACACTCTTTCTTCTGGCCTCTTTAGCCATGTGTGCGTATGCCAGTTGCCCCAGTGGCTATCACAATGATGGAAAGTATTGTATGCCTAATAGCAAAAACTCCAAACCCATTCATCCCAAACTTGGCAGTAGCTGTCCTAGTGGATGGCACAGTGATGGTAATTGGTGTGTGGCCAATCATCAAAACTCCAAACAGATTATGGAGAAAAAAGGTAGCAGTTGCCCCAGCGGTTGGCATTCGGATGCTAAATACTGTGTGAGCAATAGATAAGCTTTCATTCACGTTCTCATACGAATTTGGGGTACAATTAAAGACGCACAGTTAAAAGGCTCACCATGATACGTAGACTACCGTTGTATAAACTTCTCATTTCACTGCTTTGCCTTGGCTTTTTAAGCAGTCTTTGGTTTTATCCTGTGGATACCCTTTCAAAAACCATTGTGGATGATTCATTAAAAGAAGCCGTGATTGTCTTTGGAGTAGCCAAAGGGCTCAATGCGGCCATTTCTATGGCACAAGGCACACAAATCACTGCCATTCCAGGATTTATTATTGCTATTGGTGAAGCGTTGGATCCTTTAAACGATTTGGTGGAGCAGTTTTCATGGGTGATGTTGGCAAGCATTACCTCGTTAGGCATCCAAAAAATTCTCTCCAATATCATCGTAGGAAATCTCTACACCATCCTTTTGGTAGGATCGGTTGCAATTTTTAATCTTTGGCTGTACGTTCGCTTTAGAGACGATCAAAAAATACGTGCCTATTTTATGCGCTTTGTGACGATGCTCATCTTTTTACGGATTGCCATTCCGTTGATGGCGGTTGCTAATATTTATATCTATGAGCATTACGTTAAACACGATTACAATATTGAAAAGACCCAAATGGCTGTAAGCCAATCCTCCCAAGAACTGCAAGCCATCAACAGTGCTACCGCCACACCCAATAAAGGGTTTTGGGATAGCGTGAGTGAGAAGTTTGATACCGCATTTTATAAACAAAAGCTTGCCCATTATGAACAAATCGCTACGCATGCGAGTGAAAATATACTAAACCTTATGGTGGCGTTTATCTTTAAAACGATTGTCTTTCCCCTGATTTTTCTGTTTTTACTCTATAAGATAGCTTCAAGTTTGATACGGTTTGAGAGGTATTTGTGAAAGCGCTTCTTGAGTAAAAGAGATTAGCCTATTAGCATCTATCTCTCCACCACAGCACCAAGGACTCTTCCTAAAATCTGAATCTCCTCTTGGTGTAACGAAAGCCTTTGTGTTGGATAAAGCGGGTTATCGCTAAGAATGCAAAGAGTTTGTTCTTCATAGGCCAAGCGCTTAATCAATAAGCCACTGTTTTGGGTGTTGATAATGTAGATATGCCCATTGATAATCTCCCCAGAGCTCACATCACATACCACAATCTCCTTATCTTTCAGGGTGGGCTCCATGGAATCGCCAATGACGTTGATGGCATGAAGGTACTCTTCTTTGATCTGCGAAAAACTATTTAAATGTTCGTAATAGACATTAAGATACTCAAACCCTTCCTCCTCATTCCACGCCCCACCACCGGCACTGGTGTGTAGGTCTTTAAAATACTTGATACGCGCAAACCGCTCTGTCTTCTCTTCTAAGAAGGAGGGCAACTGATCAAACAAAATCCAATTAATCGAAATAGCCCTCTTGGTACAAAAGTAGACAATGGCTTCATAAGGGATGGCATTGCGACGCTTAAGATGCGATAGGCTCCCTTTTGAGATGCCAAGAGCCTTTGCGACATCTTTATCAAAGACCTTTTTTTCTCCTAACTCCACACTTAAAACATCTTTGAGATTTTCTAATACACGGTGTATCTGCATGAATCGTTCAGCCCTTTGGTAAAAAGTTGACATATTATCCCTTATTTTAATCCGCATGCTTTGAAATATTACACTGTGAAATAAAAAGTATTGAGGGTTGAAAAAGAGATGAAACTGCATATGGATTTGGATTGTTATTTTGTATCGGCTGAACGCACGCGCTATCCTTTTTTAAAAGGACGTCCTGTGGTCATTGCCAAAGGAAGCGATAAACGTATCTTCTCTCATGAGAAAAAAGAGGCGGTACTTATAGAAGAGAGTGGGGCGTTTAATTCTCTTCTTGCCTTTACCCACACCTTTAATCCTCGCACCATTGTCAATGAATGGAAAAAAGAGTTTATCGATGAACAAGGCTCAATACACGGCATCGTGATTGCCAAAAGCTATGAAGCAAAAAAGTATAAAATAAAAACAGGTACCTCTTTAAGAGATGCTCTTGTCATGTGCCCTGGTCTTATCGTGCTTCCAAGTGATCATCTCTTTTACCAAATGCTCTCCTTTAAACTCAAAGCCTACCTTGAAACCAAAATCCCTCTCTTAGAGCAATACAGTATCGATGAGTTTTTTGGAGATGTGGGAGGATGGATTGAAGAGGAAAATACCCTCTCTTTTATCCAAGCCTTACAACACGAGATTTTAGAACGCTTTGATTTGCCTATCTCCATTGCTGCTAGTAAAAGCAAATGGATTGCAAAGCTTGCTACCGATACCATTAAGCCTTATGGCACTAAAGTGATTGAAGCTCATGAAGTAAGCACCTTTACAGACCCTATGAAAATAGAAGAGTTCCCTGGGATTGGAAGAGCGATAGAGCGAAGATTAAAAAGCTATGGCGCAGAAACACTGGGAGATGCCAAACGCATGCAACGACTCTTTGAATCGTATGGGAAAACAGGCAAAGAGCTCTATCTAAAAATCTTAGGAGAAGACAATGAACCCGTTCATCCATCCCGTGAGCGTAAAGGCATAGGCATCAGTCGTAACTTTGCTGCTATTGGAGAGCGAGAAGAACTAAAGAGGCGTGTGCTGATACTCTCACGCTATCTCAGCTACACCATCACTAAACTAGGACTCAATCCCACCACCTTTACCATGAAACTGCGTTACCAATACGGCACCAAGTCTGCTAAATCTATTACTCATGATCGGTTATTCAATGAAGCTTTCTTTATTGAGCTTGCCCAAAGCCTCTTTGAAGAACTTGACACCCATCCTCACTATAAGATTCACTACATTGGACTTTCTGCTAGTAATTGCACAGGAATGCATCAACGTAAAAGCTTTTCGATTTTGGAGATAGAAAAAGATACCAAACAGGCTAAACTGACCCAAGGATTAATGAAAATCAGGGATAAGTATGGGGTGGATATGATTGGCTATGCCAAGGAAAAGGCAGGGTGATGGGATTTTCGTTAAAATTGGAAGAATAAATACACTTTGATGTGTAGGATATTTTAGAACACAATGATACTACAGCGCTTTTATAGACCTCTACCCCTTCACACGATGGACACTATATTGTCCATCCTCTCTTGTAAACTTCTTCTATCAATCAAAGGAGTTTTCAATGGATGTTATCGAAAAAATGGTGAAATGGTTCGAAGAGAAATACTATTACATCCCAGCCTTTATGCTAGTTTATTTGATGATTCGTTAATCTTATATTTTACGCAGTTACACATATAAAAATACGCTACACTATTTTAAAAGAAATGAATGTTGCTGCATTGCATTATAGGAGACATGCACAATGAATTATGTATTAATGGGAATCACCTGTGTGGTGTTTGTGTATATCTTGTATCGTATGGGAAAATCCCATACCAAAGAGTGCAATGATGATATCACCTATAATTACAGACCTAAAATTGGCACAAGCTCCAAGCGATACAAACGCCGATGATTGAATACCTTTATATTGAACATGTCTGCAACAAAGACAACTTACATAACGTTATCTATCCTGATCTAGACCATGATTATTATTGGAGTGATGATTTCTCCTGTAAATTTTTTATTGTTCTAGCGAAAGCGGGTTTTATCACCATAGGCTATGTCAATGAAGAAGTACCCATCATCTTACACCAATTACAAACCCACTATGCGCTTCTGGAGCATAAAGACCTTCATGTCTCACACCATGTCAAAAAGCTTCTTCAAAAAAATACCTATCACTTCAGTACCAATGAGCGTTTTAAAGAGGTGATTGAGAAGGCATCAAAAAAAGCTACGAAGATTGCTGGATACATCCCACCTATGAAGCGCTTTTGCATGAACTGCACCAAGGAAGTTTTGAAGGATTCAAACTTATAAGCGCAGAACTCAGTGATCCTGTAACCAACACCCTTGTTGCAGGAGAGATAGGCTATCTCTGCAATGGCTTTTATACAGGACTTACCAAATTTAGCCTCAAAGAAAAAGCCTACTCTAATTGGGGAACCTTTCAGCGTGTGTTGCTGACACAGCATCTGGATACAGAAGGCATTCATCTTAGTAATTTAGGGCACCCCCAGATGCAATACAAACTTGATTTAGGGGCTACCATCTATGATAGAAAAGATTTTTTAAAAAAGTGCAACATGTTATGAAAGAAACATCCCTGAGCCAATGGTTCAAACGAAAAACATCCAATTCGCACACAACCTCTATACACTCCACCGTATTTAGTCAACACCAAACACTATTAGACCATGTATGTGACGCTTATGCACTCTACCTTTATGGCGACCATGGGATAGAACACTGGGAGAGTGTGTATCACAACACACAACGCTTAGCCAATGCGTATTCCATCACCTCAGATGTCTTTATCTTCTTTGCACTCTTACACGATTGTAAACGTGAAGATGAGGATGAAGATTTTGAGCATGGGAAAAGAGCAGCCTTTGCCATTCAAGGCTATCAAAAAGCAGGACTTATCCCTCTAAGCCCAGACGATCAAGCACGTTTGGTGTATGCCTGTGCCAATCATACCAAAGCGGATAAAACCGATCCTTTGTATCAAGACTTGGTGGTTCAAATCTGTTTGGATGCAGATAAACTAGACATTGGTAGGGTAGGGATCATTCCTCATGAGAGCCACTTTTTAACAGATGTCGCTAAAACAATCGTTCAATCTTCTTCAAAATAAACCCTAAAGATTTTCATCTGGACACGAGTTGTCCACCCAGCACCTTATAATGCTCTTACATCTTTAGAAGGAGAATTCTATGTTGCCAGGTCCTGATATGTATAAACACTGCTCTTCGTGTCATCAGCTTATTATTGAAGAGACACTTATGTCTGGAAATACCTTTGGAGCCATATATTGGAGTGATGGCAAACGTGAAGCACCCATGCTTCCAAAAACCCCTTGGCTGATAACGTGTCCTCATTGCAAAGCGTTCTTATGGATAGATGCATTAGAAAAGCAGATAAACATCTCTTCTTCTGAAAAGAAAAAAGCGTTGCATTACACTACGCCATCGTTTAACGACTATTTATCTCTGTTACCCCTCAAAAAGCCATCGTTACGCAAAGAAACTTATCTTCGCGTGCAAGCATGGTGGACAAGCAACGATAAACGAAGAGACAAACCTCTATTAATGACCCCCATAGAGCAACAGAACGCTTTGGCATTGGCAGAACTTTTGGATGAAAGTGATACCAATAATGTGTTGATGAAAGCAGAAATTTTTAGAGAAGTGGAAGACTTTGAAACAGCAATGACGCTTCTTGAGCGTATTCAAGATAGTGCGTATGAAAAACCAGTGATGTTCTTAAAAAGACATGTTGAAGAGAAAAATCCTTTTGTGAAACAGCTGATATTTGACTAAGGAGTGCAGATGACACCAAAAGCGCACCGCAACTCAGAAAAAAGTGTTTACTCACTCTGGATAAGTTTTTGTATGGACCTTACGTTGTCCAAGTTTAATGCTAAAATAGTGAATATAATTTGGCCTCTAAATGTATCAATGTAACTCATTTGAACCAAATAAATATTATTTCGGTACAATAGGCTATTCCACTAAATAGAGCTAAAAATGTTAATTGACAACAAAAAAAATGGTAAAGTTGGAGATATTCTCAAAGAGCATATTGAAAAAAATTGTTCGCTTTCTATTGTTTCATCGTATTTTACGATTTATGCTTATGAAGCTTTAAAAAAAGAGCTTTCCAAAGTTGATGAAGTCAAACTTCTTTTTAGCGCACCTTTTAGTGCCCCTCAAAGCCTTGCATCTTCAAATTTATCAGGCGAAAAAGAAGAGAGCAAATACAAAAACAACCTTCAACATGTAAAAATTGCCAAAGAGTGTGCCACTTGGTTTCAAGAGAAAGTCAAAGCCAAAGAGGTAAAAATGGGTGGCATTTTGCCTTTCAATATGTTTCATGCCCACAATACTTCTGGGGATATTGCCATTCAAGGAAGCTCAAACTTTTCTACAACAGGACTTGGCTACACCTATTCAAATGCTTTTCATATGAACACATTGCTTACCGATACTTCTGCAACCAATGATTTTTTAGCCACGTTCAACGAAGTATGGAAAAACGATGCCATTGTTTCAGATATAAAAAAAGAAGTCTTAGCCAAGATTGAAGATATTTACTCTAATAAATCCCCAGAATTTCTTTATTTTTTTACACTCTATCACATCTTCAAAGATTTCATTGGTGAATTAGATGAAGAGAAAATCATCCGCACCAAAACAGGCTTTAAAAATACCCTCGTATGGAATAAGCTTTACAACTTCCAAAGAGATGGCGTTTTAGGGGCTATTGATAAACTCGAACGTTACAATGGATGTATCATTGCTGATAGTGTTGGACTTGGTAAAACTTTTGAAGCGCTTGCCATTATCAAATACTATGAACTAAGAAACGATAGAGTTTTAGTGCTATGCCCTAAAAAACTAAGAGATAACTGGACACTCTACACCATTAATGACACACGAAATATTCTCTCTGCCGATAGATTTAATTACGATGTTCTCAACCACACAGACTTAACACGCGAACAAGGTATGAGTGGAGAGATAAACCTTGCTACGATCAACTGGGCAAACTACGACTTAATTGTCATTGACGAATCTCATAATTTTAGAAATACCAGTACCAACAAACGAACAAGTAAATCACGCTATGCCAAACTCTTAGAAGATGTTTTACAAAAAGGTGTTAAAACCAAAGTCTTAATGCTCTCTGCAACGCCCGTCAATAACCGCCTCAATGACTTAAAAAATCAATTGGCTTTTATCACTGAGGGCAATGATGCAGCTTTTGAAGATAATGGCATCAATAGTGTAGAAAATACCCTAAGAAGAGCTCAATCAAAATTTAATGTGTGGCTCAAACTTGATGAAGAAAATAGAACCACCGATAAATTGATGAACCTTTTGAACTTTGATTATTTCAAATTGCTTGATTTAGTAACCATTGCACGAAGTAGAAAGCATATCGAAAAATACTACGATGTGACATCCATTGGCAAGTTTCCAGAACGCAACAAACCTATCAATATCAAATCTGACATTGATGTAGAGAACAATTTTCCACCCCTTATCGAAATCAATAAAACCATCCGCAAACTCACTTTATGCGCCTATTCACCACTCAAATATGTCTTGCCACATAAACGAGAAGAGTACGATAAAAAGTATGATATTCAAGTAGGAAGTGGCGTCTTTAAACAAGTAGATCGTGAAGAGAGCTTGATCCACCTTATGCGTGTCAATCTTTTAAAGCGTATGGAAAGCTCTATCAACTCTTTTGCATTGACGGTGAAAAAATTGCTTGATCGCAATGAAACCCTCATAGCCCTTCTTGAAAAACAAAGTGATGGTTTTGTGGAAGATATGAGCATTATGGATGTTGATATTGAGTCTGAGGAGTATGCTTCACAACTCATAGGCAACAAAGTCAAAGTGCTTATTGGGGACATTGACCAAATCAAATGGAAACAAGATTTGGAAAATGACATCTACAAGTTAAGAGAGTTATTAAGCATCGCTCATGAGATAGATGCCTTACGCGATGAAAAGCTACAAACACTCAAACAGACCATCAAGCATAAAATAGATAATCCCCTCAATGGAGCCAATAAAAAAGTCATTGTCTTTACCGCCTTTGCCGATACAGCAGAGTATCTTTACAACCATATCGCTTCATGGGCAAAAGAAGAACTTGGCATTTATAGTGCCATAGTCACTGGAAGTGGAAGCAATAAAACAACATTAACCACCAAAAATCAAGACCTGAGCTCCATCCTCACCAATTTCTCACCCCTTTCAAAAGAACGCGATAAAACCTCTATTAAAGAGCACCAAGAGATAGATATTTTGATAGCAACCGATGTCATCAGTGAAGGACAAAATCTTCAAGATTGTGACTATCTTGTGAACTATGATATTCACTGGAACCCTGTTAGAATTATTCAAAGATTTGGACGCATTGACCGCCTTGGCTCAAAAAATGAGAACATTCAACTTGTCAATTTCTGGCCAAATATGGAACTTGACGAATACATCAACTTAGAAAGCCGTGTCAGTGGTAGAATGGTATTGCTCGATGTATCGGCAACGGGTGAAGAGAACATCATCGATGCTTCTGAAAAAGAGATGAACGACCTTGGTTATCGTGCCAAACAACTCAAAGAGCTTCAAGAAAATGTCATAGACCTCGAAGATGTCAGTGGTGGCGTTTCTATCACCGACCTTACCCTCAATGATTTTCGTATGAACCTTATGGAGTATCTTAAAGAGCATGAGCAAAAATTAGCCCAAATGCCTCTGGGTATTCACAGTGTCGTAAAAAGTGACAATGAATTTTTAAAAGAAGCCATCGGCAAAGGAACACTTTTCTGTTTAAAATACCTCAAAAATGACAAACAACAAGAGGGGCATTACTCATTAGAGCCATACTATTTGATTTTTATGGGTGAAAACAACGAAGTCAAACTGGGCTTTTCAAACGCTAAACAAATCTTAGACACCTACAAAAAACTTTGCCTTGGTGAAAAGCATGGCATTCAAGAAGCCATCGCACTGTTTGAAGCTAAAACAAAACATTACAACGATATGAGCTTTTATGTAGCACAATTAGAAAGTGCCATTGAAAGCATCATGGGCAAAAAAGAAGAAGTCGGCTTAGATTCTTTATTTAGTAGAGGTGGCACAAACATCACCGCACAAAGTTTAGCTTCCAAAGAGGAGTTTGAACTTATCTCTTACTTGGTGATTGAATGAGCAGAAGTGTTTTAGAGTATCTCTCCCTTCCCAAAAGTTGCTGTATTGAGCGCAAACTCTACAAAAAGCAATTTATCGAGAACTTCTCATTAAACATTCATGAGCGAAAAGTGTTAAGTGAGTATGTGCAAAGCATCACCTTGGACTATCTTCTCAATCAAAACACCATCAACATCCCACCTTTTTCAAATGACGAGATAGACTATACCGAAGTAGCCTTTGTGAGTGTCGAAATCACCTCCCAAGACAAGCTAAAAACCCTCTCCAAAATCATCCAATACATCCCATACCCACTGATTGTTATCTTTACATGTAAAGAGTTTTGCTGCATCAACCTTTCCAACAAGCGCATCAACAAATCAGATAGCACAAAACTCTTTGTGGAAGAGGAGTATTTTACCCCATGGTTCAATCTTGAAAGCCTTACAGCCATTGAAAAAGAGTTTTTAGAAAGCTTACATGTAAAAGAACATCCTTTTACAGATTTGTACGCGTTTTATAAGAGCTATTTGGATAAACTTTTAGCGCTCAATGCCTCAAAATTTAGCGGTAATTTACATGTAAAAGAGACAACCGAAGCATTGCTTAAAGAGATACAAGCGTTACATGTAAAGATAAATGAACTCAAAAGCAAGCTCAAAAAAGAGACTGTTTTCAATGCCAAAGTAGCATTAAATATAGAGATAAAAAAGATGAATGATAAAATAGAAGAATTGAAGGGGAATTTATAAGATGAACAAAGAGGTGCTATACATTTTTGTTGATGAAGCTGGAGATATGGATTTTTCTCCACGAGGCTCAAAGCACTATATGTTCAACTTTTTAGTTAAAAAAAGACCTTTTACCTTACATGAAGCCGTTTCCAATTTCAGATATGACCTTTTAGAATACAATGTAACAAGTGAGACTAACTTTAATTTGGACATTGAAGCTTTTCATGCACATAAAGACAACAAACACATTAAAGAAAAACTTTTTGACATCATTTCTCGATTTGACAAAGAAGCTATCAAAGTCTATTCATATATCTTGGAAAAGCCAAAAGTTGAACCTGATAAAAGAGATAAAAAAGAAGTTTTTTACATTGAAAATCTACGATATGCCATTGAAAGGCTTTTAAGTAAAATCGTCCTCACAAGCAATGTTATTATTGTTACAGATAAATTGCCTCTACAAAAAGATAAACAAAACCTTGTTAAAGCGCTTAAAAAGGGAATTAAAGAGTATTTAGGAAGACATGCATTGGCATGTCGATACGATATTTTTCACCATTGCAGCGCATCAAGTGCAAATTTACAAATCATAGACTATATCAGTTGGGCAATTTTCCGAAAGTATGAGCATAGTGACGAAAGTTATTATAAGAAAATAAACGGTTATATTTTAGACGAAGAAGTGATGACAAAAAACAGAGGGATAAACCATTACGAGATTTGACCTTCTTACCTATCTTTCGAAGCCTCCCTTGGAGTCTTATCAGCAAGAAGGAACCTTTACTGAAATTATAGCTTTTGTAGATTAAATGAGTTTGAAGTAAACAAAATAACATAAAGTAACTCCCACCAAGAGATGGGAGAGCCCCTAAGGGATAGAAAGCGTATTGTATCAAAAAGAAAGACAAATGAAAAAAGGACAAAGACCCATGCAAGAACTAAATGGCACATCAAAAGACATCGTCAGCGAAAACATAGAAAAACTAAAAGAGCTATTCCCCGAAGTTTTCAGCGAAGGTGAAATTGTTTTTGAAAAATTAGAAGAAGAACTTGGAAAATTTACCAGTAAAGAATCAGAACGCTACAACTTCACATGGGCGGGTAAAAGCGAAGCCAAAAAGATAGCGCAAACACCAAGCACGGGAACCTTGCGACCATGTCGTGAAGAGTCCAAAAATTGGGATACCACGCAAAATCTTTACATCGAAGGTGACAACCTTGAAGTGCTAAAACTGCTTCAAAAGTCCTACTACAAACAAGTCAAGATGATATACATCGACCCACCGTACAACACAGGCAAAGACTTTGTCTATAAAGACAACTTTCACGATAATATCAAAAACTACCTCGAAATCACAGGGCAAGTTGATAGTGAAGGTAACAAACTCTCGACCAATAGCGATACAAACGGACGCTACCATAGTGACTGGCTCTCCATGATGTATCCACGCCTTAAACTTGCTCGCAATCTTTTGAAAGATGATGGGGTTATCTTTATCTCAATTGATGACAATGAAGTGGCAAATTTGAGAAAACTTTGTGATGAGATTTTTGGGGAAGATAATTTTGTAGCTGAAATTTCTGTAGCGTCAAACTCTTCAAAAAATAACGCTAAACTTTTTTCCATATCCCATGAGTATATGTTGTGTTATGCAAAAAGTAAAATATGCATAAACGAAGAATGGAAAGTGAAGAAAAATAATGTCGATGAATATTATAGTAGAGCTATGCAATTGGTTAAAAGAGGTCTTACAGAAGAGGAAATTCATAATGAATTGTTAGAATTGGTTAAATATCCAAGATTTTACGATTTAGATCACTATACTTTTGCTGATGAGAATGGTATTTATCAAACAGATAATCCAGGAGGCGTTTCAAATGGCAATATGATAACTGAAATATTTCACCCCGTAACAAATAAAAAATGCACGAAACCAAATGGAGGATGGCGCTATAAAGACGAAGAAATTCAAAGAATGCTAAATGAAGGTCTGTTTTCTTTTGGAGAAGATGAAACAGGAATACCTCGACCAAAGAGATATTTAAAAGATTATATGTCTCAACTTCCAAAATCGACAATGTTTTTTGACTCACAATCTTCAACAAAATGGTTAAAATCAAATAAAATACCATTTGACTTTGCGAAGTCTATTGAGTTAATTAAGCATATATTGTCAATCTTTCCCAATGATGTTGTTTTAGATTTTTTCAGCGGTTCAGCGACAACAGCTCATGCAGTTATGCAACTTAATGCGGAAGACGAAGGCAATCGTAAATTTATCATGGTTCAGTTACCAGAAACAACCGATGAAAAAAGTGAAGCCTATAAAGCAGGTTACAAAAATATTTGTGAAATAGGCAAAGAACGCATACGAAGAGCGGGAGAAAAAATCATCGCTGATAATAGTGATAAAGATTTATCAAACCTCGATATAGGCTTTAAAGTCCTCAAACTGGATAGCTCAAACATCAAAGCATGGGATAGTAACTTTGAAAATGTAGAGGGAAGCCTTCTTGATGCAGTCGAAAATATCAAGCGTGAAAGAAGCAGTGAAGATTTGCTCTACGAAATCCTTTTAAAATACGGACTTGACCTAACCTTGCCTATCGAAGAAAAAGTGATTGATGGCAAAAAAGTATTTGTCATAGGCTACGGTGCCTTAGTCGCGTGCTTAGACGATGACATCACCATCCCAACAGTCGAAGCCATAGCCAAACTAAAAGAAGCCTATCAAAGCGAAATCATGCGAGTAGTCTTCAAAGACGCAAGTTTCAAAGATGCTGTGGTTAAAACCAACGCTTATCAGATATTAAAACAATTTGGCATTGATGAAGTTGTGAGTGTGTAAGTATGAAAATTAAAAAAATAAAATCAATTGAAAATATTGGTAGTTTTTATAAATTTAATAACAATACTTTCGAATTTTCACAATCAAATATAATTTATGCATTAAATGGATATGGAAAAACTACTTTAACATCAATTTTCAAAGCGTTAAAAGATAATGTTAGTGAGATAATAAAAGGGCGAAAAAGCTTAAATTCATTAGAAACAGACAAGCAAAAAATAATTATACAAAGCGATGCAGGAGAAACTTATATCTACGATGATCTATGGAAACTAAATGGTTTAAGTCTATCTTCTGGATGCTCTGACATTGTTATATTTGATGATGAATTTGTTACGAACAATATTTTTGCAGAAAAATTTGAAATCGACCATAAAAAAGCTCTTTATAGAATCATTTTTGGAGTTGATGGTATTCAGATGTCTCAAAAACTCAATGAAGCCAGAGTAAATAAAAAAGAGCTTGAAAGACTAAAAAATGAAAAAGCCAGTCAAATTAAACTTGACATTTATAAGCTTCAAGATTATCTTGCAATAGACACTAATACATTAGTAATAGAATCAATAGATTTAGAGCTTTCTAAGATTGAAAAGCAAATTGAGTCACATAACAATCAAGAAAAAATTCACAAGAGATCCTCCCTTCAAAGAATTGAGCTAAATAATTTTTTCGATATTGAAAATTTAAATATTCTATATCAATCTTTGAATAATGAAGCACACAATCAAGCAAAAGCCAAAATAAATCAGTTTAAAAATGAATATTTTCATGATCAGAAGGATGCTGAAATATTTTTAAAAATAGGATTTGAGCAGAAAAAACATAATTGTCCTTTTTGCCATAAGTCATTAGATGATGAAAAGCTTTTAGATATATATCGAGATTTTTTTGATAAAAGCTATGACGAATTGCATCAAGAAATTAGTGAAATTTCTTTCAATTTTTCTAATTGGAATTTGAGTGCTTATATAGAAATTATTAAGTCTATAATAAGTAAAAATACTACTCTTTATGAACAGTGGAAAGATGATAACCAAGAACTTTTAAACCTCGTTGAATGTAGTTTTGATGAGCACACTATGGTAGAGTTAAAAACCAATATTGAAATGCTTTTTGCAAATAAACTAAAAAACCTAAATATTGAAATAGAATGTTCGCTAATTGATAGATTTAAAAAATTGATGGTTGAATTTAAAAATATCATTGAGCAGTATAATACAAATATTATATGTATCAATCAAGCAATTATTTTATATAAGGATGCTCTTCAAGTATCTGATTTAGCAAAAAATCAAAAAACAAAACAAAAACTTTTAGAAGAAAAAAATAGATTGAACCCACTTGTTAATGAGCTATGTATTCAAATAATCGAGTTAGAAGGTGCAATACAAAATACTGAAATTTCTATTGATACAGCACAATCTGAATTAAATACATATTCTCAAACAATTAAAACTGAATATTTGGATCTAATCAATGATAAATTGATGAATGAATTAAGTATTGATTCGTTCAAGCTTTCTATGATTGAAGAAAAAAGTGGTGCCAATGCAAAAGAAGCTTATATTGAAGTTTTTTTAGAATTATTAGATCAAAAAATACCAATGCAATCTTATAGAGATGAACAAGCGAGCTTCAAAAACACATTAAGTAGAGGTGATAAAAATTCATTAGCATTTGCATTTTTTTTAGCATTTTTAGATAAAAAGCCTAATTTGGAAAATACTTGCTTAATATTCGATGACCCCTTATCCAGTCATGATCAAAATAGACAAGATAGCACAGCACTTGTAATAAAAAAACTAGCAAATAAAGTAGAGCAACTAATTGTTTTTACTCACAAGCTTGACTTTGTTAATCGATTGCATCGAAAATTTAATAGTTCTGCAGCATATTTTGAATTAAAAAAGAGGAGCACTGGCAGTGATATAGAAAGAGTCAATATAGATGAGCTTTTGAAAGAAGAGTTTTACAAAATTCTTGACAAATTGGAAAGGTATGTTGATTTTGGCAGTGAAGAAGTATCAATAGGAAACTTGCTTAATGACATACGAAAAGTATTTGAATCAGTATTACTTACCAAATATTACATAATTTTAAAAAATGAAAAATTTAGCCTTACTTCCTATTCCACATTAGATAAAAACTTTTTTTCAAAAGGATTATTGACTGATTCTGAGATTAAAGAAGAACTTGTTGATTTGACCCAATTATCTAATGATGGTAGCCACAACGATTATAATACACTTAATGAAGTAGAAATGAAAAACATTATACGAAGAACATTTAATTTAATGCAAAAAATATAAAGGTCTAAAAAAGTGACTAACCAAACAACCATAAAATGCCCAAATTGTGGAACTGAAATAGATGTCAATGAAGTCTTGTCTCATGAGCTTGAAAGTAAATACAAAAATGAGCATATTGCCGAAAAAAAGAAACTTGAAGCAGAAGTTGAGTTAAAGAGAAAAGAGTATAAACAAGCTTTTGATGCTTTACATGTAAAAGAAGAAGCTATTAAAGAGCAAAAAGAAAAGTTTGATGAAGAACTCAAAAAAGCCACTGCCACGCAACTAAAACTTGAAAGGCAAAAGCTTCAAGATGCACTTAGAAAAGAGATACTTGATGAACAAAGTGAATCTATGGCAATGCTCCAAAAGCAGCTTGAAGAAAAATCAAGTCAAGTCAAAGAACTCAATGTTGCCAAAGCACACATAGAACAACTCAAACGAGAAAAATCAGAAATAGAATCAGCCATTATGGCAAAAGCAGAACTTTCACTTAATGAAAGACTTAAAGTCGAAAAAGAGAAAATTCAAAAAACAACCGATGATCAAAATGAGCTAAAACTTCGCCAAAAAGATGAACAACTCAAACAGCTTCAAGAGCAGCTTCAAATCGCTCAAAGAAAAGCAGAACAAGGAAGTATGCAACTTCAAGGTGAAGTCCAAGAATTAGCGATAGAAGAGTGGTTAAGAGAGAAGTTTCCCCTTGATTCTATCGATGAAGTGAAAAAGGGTGCAAGAGGTGCGGACTGTATGCAGATAGTCCATACAAGAGAAGCCCAAAATTGTGGAAAAATCTACTATGAAAGTAAAAGAACCAAAGACTTTCAAAAAAGCTGGATAGAAAAATTTAAAGCCGATATGCGAGAAAAAGGTGCAGATATTGGTCTCTTAGTCACTGATGTCTTGCCGAGTGATATGCAACGAATGGGGCTTTATGAAGGTATATGGGTATGTAGTTTTGAAGAGTTCAAAGGACTAAGTACCGTTCTTAGAGAAAACATCATCAAAATCCATCATGCTATGAAAAGCCAAGAGAATAAAACCGATAAAATGAGCCTTCTGTATAGTTTCCTTACAAGCAATGAATTTAAAATGCAAATAGAAGCCATAGTCGAAGCATTTACCACCATGCAAAGTGACTTAGACAGTGAAAGAAGGTCAATGCAACGCATCTGGAAGCAACGAGAAAAACAAATCGAAAAAGTGCTTGATAACACCATAAATATGTATGGTTCTATCCGAGGCATTGCTGGAAATGCCATAGGCAATATCAAGGCGTTAGAGCTTGGGTATAGTGGGGAAAGCGTGGTAGACGATAATGAATAACATACAACGAAATAAAATCATTTTTTATAAAACACCATCAACCAATGTCAATATAGACATTATCTACAAAGAATCTACTTTTTGGCTTTCTCAGAAGCAATTGGCTTCTTTGTTTAATGTTGATAGAAGCGTTGTCGCAAAGCATATTAAGAAAATTTTAGAAGATGAAGAACTTGATGATTCAACTTGTGCAAAAATTGCACAAGTTCAACAAGAAGGTTCACGAGAAGTCACTCGTAATATTGACTATTATAACCTTGATATGGTTATTGCTGTTGGGTATCGTATCAATTCCAAGGAAGCCACTGGATTTAGAATATGGGCTACAAATACCTTGCGAGAATTTATCATCAAAGGGTTTGTGTTGGACGATGATAGATTAAAAAATGGTCAAAATTTTGGTGAAGATTATTTTAAAGAGCTTCTTGAACGCATTCGTTCCATTAGGGCAAGTGAACGAAGAATCTACCAACAAATCACTGATATTTTTGCAGAGTGTAGCATTGATTACGATAAGCATTCAACGATTGCAAAAAACTTTTATGCACATGTTCAAAATAAATTTCACTACGCCATTACAGGCAGAACTGCTGCTGAAATTGTCTATAAAGAAGCGGATAGTTCAAAGCCAAATATGGGATTAAAAACGTGGAAAAACTCTCCTCATGGAAAAATACTCAAAGCTGATGTCGAAATTGCTAAAAACTATTTGGATGAAAAAGAGATAAAAGCCTTGGAGCGTATTGTTGGGGCTTATTTTGATTATATTGAAGGCTTGATAGCGCGTAAGGTTGCTATGAGTATGGAAGAACTACAAGAGAGTATTAATAAGTTTTTAGACTTTAATGAATACAAAATACTTGAAACATTTGGCACAGTGTCACATGAGCAAGCAAAAGGGAAAGCCTATTTAGAATACGAAACATTTAAGAAAATTCAAGATGAAAATTATATCTCTGATTTTGATAAACAAATAAAAGCAATTGAGAACAAACAATGAAAATACAATTTGAAAGCAATTTAGAATACCAAGACCAAGCCATTAGTGCTATTGTAGATATTTTTGAAGGGCAAGAGGTGTGTCAAAGCAACTTCTCTGTTTCAAGAATGACCGATAACATCTTACATAGCGTTCACAATGAATTAGGTATAGGCAATAGACTTGAACTTCTTGATGATGAGCTTTTAGCAAACATCCAAAAAATTCAACTTCGCAATGGACTTGGTGCTTCTAAAAAACTTGAAAGTATGGATTTTTCAGTGGAGATGGAAACAGGAACAGGTAAAACCTATGTCTACCTCAAATCCATTTTTGAACTCAATCGTAAGTATGGCTTCACCAAATTTATCATCGTTGTGCCCTCTATCGCCATCAAAGAAGGAACAAAAAAGACGCTTGATATCACCAGTGAACATTTTAAAGCCATTTTTGACAATGTTAATTATGACTATTTTATCTACGATAGCTCCAATTTGGAACAAGTAAGAGACTTTGCTACAAGTAGCGATATACGCATTATGGTTATTAACATCGATGCATTTAGAAAAAGTTTCACCGATCCAAGTAAAGATACCAAAGCCAATATCATTCATAGAAATAACGATAGACTGAGTGGCTTAAAACCCATAGAATTTATCTCTTCAACCAATCCTATCGTCATCATCGATGAGCCTCAAAGTGTCGATAATACACCCAAAGCCCAAGAAGCCATCAAAACCCTCAATCCTTTGTGTCGCTTACGATACAGCGCAACACATGTCAATGCTTACAATTTGATGTATAAACTCGATAGCATTGATGCATATGATAAAAAATTGGTCAAACAAATCGAAGTTGCCAATGTTAGACTTAGTGAATCCGCTAACAATGCCTATGTAAAACTTTTGAGCGTTAAAGCAACCCCAAGAAGTGCCCAAATAGAGATAGATATCAACCAAAGTGGAAAAACGGTTCGTAAAGTTGTCACGATCAAAGATGGTCAAGACCTTTATGAACTTTCTCATGGGAGAGATATTTATAGTGGCTTTACGGTTAATGATATTTACATCGAAAAAGGTAAAGAGTTTATAGAATTTACCAATGGCACAAGTGTCGATATAGGACAAGCCATAGGCGACCTTGATAGCGATAGCATTAAACGCTTACAAATAAGACGAACTATTGAAGAGCATCTCAACAAAGAAAAGCTTCTTAACCCACAAGGTATCAAAGTGCTCTCACTCTTTTTTATCGATAGAGTGGCAAATTACCGTGAATATGACACTGAAGGCAATGCTCAAAAAGGTAAATACGCCAAATGGTTTGAAGAAGAATACAAACAAATCATCAAGCAAAGAGCCTATGCAGATTTATTTAAAAGCATCAAAGACTTAGATACCGAAGTAGAAAAAATCCACAATGGCTATTTTTCAAGTGATAAAAAAGGTGTATTAAAAGACAGTACTGGCAATAATGCGGATGATGAAGATACTTTCAATCTCATTATGAAAGACAAGGAAAAGCTTCTCTCATTTGAAAGCCAGCTTCGTTTTATCTTTTCACATAGTGCGCTAAAAGAAGGATGGGATAACCCCAATGTCTTTCAAATTTGTACGCTCAATGAAACCAATTCAACGATAAAAAAGCGTCAAGAGATAGGACGAGGTCTTAGAATTTGTGTCAATCAAGAAGGTGAACGTGTCTATGGTTTTGAAAACAATACCTTGACGGTTATGGCAAATGAGAGTTATGAAGAGTTTGCGAAAAGCCTACAATCTGAGATAGAAAGTGAAGAGGGCATTAAATTTGGTGTTATTCAAGAACACTTTTTTGCTAACTTACCTATCAAAAATGATGCTGGAGAAATGCACTATTTGGGATTTGAAAAAAGTGAAGCGTTGCAGCATTATTTACTGGATAAAAGTTATATCAACAATCAAGGAAAAATCCAAGATGCGTTGAAAATTGCACTCAAAGAAAACACCTTTAAAGTGCCAGAAGAGTTTGCTTCCATACAAGAAAACATCATCCAATCTATCAAGAAAGTTGCGGGTGGGCTTAATATCAAAGATGCTTCTGATAAAAAATTGGTCACACTGGATAAGCAGATTTTATTGGGTGAGGATTTTCAAGCACTTTGGAATGAAATTAAATACAAAACAACCTATCGTGTCAATTTTGATGTGAGAGCCTTGGTGGATACATGTGCGCAAAAGATAGCTGATGAGCTTACATTCGGTAAAATCAAATATGTCTATTCAAAAGCTAAAAATAAAATTACACGCGTGGGTGTTGAGATTGATGAAAGTAGTATTATCGAAAAGTTTAGTGATGCAGAGGTCGTTCAATACCAATTGCCAGATATCGTGACATACCTTCAAAATGAAACCAAACTCACACGCAAAAACATTGTCGATATTCTTATCAAAAGTGGTAAGTTAGAGAGCTTTAAAAACAACCCTCAAAAATTTATTGATGGGGTTATTGCGATTATTCGTAAAACGATGAGTATTTTCATTGTTGATGGCATCAAATACCATAAAATTGGCGATGAGTTCTACTATGCCCAAGAATGTTTTGAAGATAAAGAACTCTATGGGTATTTGAAATCCAATATGTATGAAAATAGAGAACATAAATCTATTTATGACTATACCGTTTATGACTCTGATATTGAAAAAAGTTTTGCCAAATCTTTCAATGAAAATGAAAATGTCAAACTCTTTACAAAATTGCCTTCATGGTTCAAAATCAATACACCCCTCGGAGGCTACAATCCAGACTGGGCAGTGCTCATTGAAAAAGATAATGAGGAGAAACTTTACTTTGTAGTAGAGAGCAAAGGAAGCCTATATACTGATGATTTAAGAGATACCGAAGAGGCAAAAATCCATTGTGCCAAAAAGCACTTCAATGAGATATCTTCAAAGGCAAAATTGGTTGTATCAAATACTTTTCAAAATTTTTCTGAGAATTTTTGATTTGATATTTATATATGATGAGACAATGTTAAAGAAATTTAATATCATTTTGAAAAGCTATTTTGTAACAATTAAAATTTAGATTATGTTTTCTTAATAACAAAGGGATTAACATTGATTTTTTGGCAGATCGGTTCTTTTTTTGTACTTGGTATTATATTTAAAACACCTTGGATGAAAGGAAAAATTGGTGAATTGACAATTAATATTGCTACTTCCCTACATCTCAATAAAGAAGAATATAACAATATTAAAAACATCACTTTGCAATTGAATGACGGCTCAACAACACAAATAGATCATATCATTGTTTCTCGCTATGGAATTTTTGTTATTGAAACAAAAAATATGAAAGGGTGGATTTTTGGAAATGAGCATCAAAAAATGTGGACCCAGCAAATCTTCAAAGAAAAACACACATTTTTAAATCCTTTACATCAAAATTATCGCCACACTAAAGCATTAGAAGAAATTTTAAAATTACCAAAGGAAAGCTTTATTTCTATTGTTGTTTTTATTGGTGATTGTAAATTAAAAACAGATATGCCAGAAAATATTTTTGTTAATGCAAAATTCACGTCCTATATAGAATCTTTTAAAGAAGAAAGACTCTTTGCCTATGAATTAGATATGGCAATTGAAACGATTAATCAAAAAAAACTAAAACAAAGTTTTTCAACTGATAGAGAGCATATTGCCAACTTGCGTGTCCGTCAATTTACAAAACCTAATAAAGCGCTATCGCAAGAGATATGTTCTCAATGTGGCAAGAAAATGGTTTTAAGGCAAAATAGACAAACGGGCGAAGCGTTTTATGGATGTAGTGGATATCCAAGGTGTATGAATATAACAAAATAAATATCTGCATATTAAGAAAAAATTACTCAATTTTTATATTGCTTGATTTACCAGGATTTACTGATGATGTAGAAATAGGCAAAGAGGCTTTACACATAATAGCTCCCCACTGATGTACTTGATTGTTTCCATTTTGAAGAATGATATGATAGCAATTTGAAGAAGTTTTTTTGAAAATTTTCAAATAATTATTAAAATGGCTATTGAAAACAAAATTTCCAATTATATTTTCGTTCTTGTTATTAAATGCAATATGTATAATGCCATCTTTGATCACTTCCCAGGAATGACTTTCATTTAGCGGATAGGAATCAGGCTTTAATGTTTTATAGTTTACTATATATACCTTGCCATTTTTGTCAAATTTTAATGCCATCCTTGTTCCAACAGAACTAGCAATTTCTATATTATAGCCTTCCTTTGCAGCATCAATTCTCCAAAAACCTTCAACTTCAACATCTTTACCAAATGTCTCAGAAAATATATTGCTCACTATGCAAAAAAATACAAATAAAATTTTAAACATGATATCCCTTCTTTTTTTTGCCTCTTACAACCCCATCAAACATTTTCTTAGCCTCAACCCAAGAATTATAATACTCTTTTAAAACTCGAGTTGGCTTCTTATGATTCATACTCCCATAGACTTTTTCCAAAAGATACTCTCCAAATAAAGTCTCTTCAATTTTCAGCAGGTAATAACGCATTCTACCTTTTACAGAACGCGTAAGTAACAAATGATCCTTTTGTACTGAAAAAAGAGTAGGGTGCTGCATAAATTAAATATCCAACAATTTTTTCATCTTATCAGACTTGTAAAACTCTTCAATCACTTTATTGATAATAAAATCAAACGAATCACGATTCGAAAGCCCTTCTATCTCTTTTTTGTAGACTGAGGATAAAATATCAAGTCTAAGCATATTCTTTTCAGTAAAGTTAACACGTTTGCCTATTTTGTCATTATTTTCCATTTTAAGCCTTTTTAGTTATTTTATGCAATTATACTCTTTATATTGACAGAAATAAAGATTTAAAATGATTTATTATCTATTATTATTTAAAATCACATTTTTCAAAAAGCTTAAGAAGTAGGGTGTTTTGAGGGTTATTTCGCTTTTATACTAGTACATAATATGATATAATGCATTATAATAATAGAATTACTGCTTGTTCACAGGAGTTTTCATGCCAAATAATGAACTTTTTAAACTCGAAAATCATCTCAAAAGCTATCTTGATGAGAAGAAAATGCTAAATATGGCTAAAAATACCATTTTAACCTATTCAAGAGTCTTAGAATCTTTTTTAGAATACTACAGAGGCTACTATGAAGAGATTTCAATAGAAAAGATAGATAGAGCCTTTATTGTAAGCTATCTTGATTCAAAAGGCTTTTCGATTGGTTCTAAGAATTTACATGCGGTAATCTTAAAAAACTTCTTTTGTTATCTTCAAAAGCATTTTTACAGTGAGATTGATTTTAAAAGTAGGTTAGAACACTTAACCCTCAAACTCCCTCACAAAGAACCTACTGCTTTAAGTGCATCAGAGTATGAAACTGTTATGGCTTATTTTTTAAAAGAATCTAATAAGCGAAAAAGAACGTTTCACAGTTATCGAAATCTCTTTATGTTAAAAGTCATATTACTCTGTGGTGTAAGAGTCAGTGAATGTTTAACAATAAAAGTAGAAGATATAACAGTGTTACCTTCTAAAGAAGAACTACCAAGTATTTATAAAATACATTTACTAGGAAAAGGGAATAAAGAGCGTTATGCCTATATCCCACAAGAGATGATTGAAAAAGAACTTTTGTTTTTACAAAGTTATATTCAAGAAAACAATTTTTCCATCTCTTTATTGTGTATTACCAAAGAGGGAAGGGTATTAGGACGTTCTGAAGTCTATGCAATGGTTGAATCCTTTTTAAAGAACAGAAAGATTCCTAAAAGAGGGGTGCATATGCTCAGACACTCCTTTGGAAAGCATATGGTAAGCAAGAATATTAATCTCTCTACGATTAAAGCATTAATGGGGCATGAGAACATACAGACCACACTCATTTATGCTAGGAGTGATGAGGAGAGTATGATAAGGGCGGTGGTATAGTATGTATTGTATTACATATTAAATTGATGTATAATTGTGTTACAAAACATTAGGATACGTCATGTTAGAAGAACTATTTCTTAAAAGTCGTGAATTTGTAGCACTCAATAACCAAACCTATAAACGCTATTTTATTATGAGTCAATCCTTAGAACACCGGCTTTCTATCATCATTGGTCCAAGAGGTATCGGTAAAACAACGACGATTGCACAATATATGAGTGCGAACTATAAAGAGCATGAAGCCTTGTATGTCAATCTGGATGATATTACAACGTCCTCTCAATTTACGATGACAGACATTGCTGAAGTGTTTGTGCTTCATGGTGGGAAGCTCTTATGTTTTGATGAGATTCACAAATACAGTTCTTGGTCCGCTGAACTTAAAAATATCTATGACCGTTTTGGTGAACTTAAAATCATCGCAACAGGAAGTTCTGCCTTACAAATCAATCAAGGCAGTCACGATTTAAGCAGGCGTGCTATTGTCTATACAATGGTGGGTATGAGCTTTCGAGAATTTTTAGAACTGCATTATGGTTTTACCTTTGAGCCTTATAGCCTACACGATATGTTAGAAAAGCACGTAGCGTTAGCATCAGCCATTAAAAAAGAGATTGAACATAAAGAGCATAAGATCATACCTTTGTTTAAAAACTATCTCAAATATGGCTATTATCCCTATTATCTCTCCATGCCAAACGTTACACTTTTTTTACAAACCCTTCAACAAAATATCAATGTATCCATCGAGAGTGATTTACTCTATGTCTATCCAAAACTCAATGGCACCAGTATCAAAAAGATCAAAACCTTGCTCTCCATTATTATCAAAAGTGTTCCCTTTGAGCCTAATATGAGCGATATGAAAAAAGCAGCCGAAATTACCGATGATAGAACATTAAAAGAGTACCTTTCCAAACTCGATGATGCAGGTCTAATTAAACTCTTGATGCGTAACTCTTTGGCGATGAAATCCATCGATAAACCCGAAAAAATCTATCTCGCCAATCCCAATTTGATGTACACAAAAGAGCCTGATATTGGGAATTTGAGAGAAACCTTTTTTGTGAATCAGTTAGATAACGCTTACAAAATCAAACAAAGTCTCAATGAAGAGGGTATCTTTGCGGGCAAACGTGGTGATTTTTACTGTGAGGAAAAATATACGTTTGAAGTGGGTGGTAAAAAGAAGGGCTTTGGTCAAATTAAAGACACCCCTAATTCTTACGTTGTAAGTGATGATTTAGAAATAGGCATTGGGAATAAAATCCCACTGTGGTTGTTTGGATTTTTGTATTAAATTTTTAAACTATAAATGTGGAGGGTCCATGAATCGACACCATGTGTTTAAATTTTTATCGATTACACTTTATTATGGATGGTTGGGGCTTATGTATGGCATTGGATTTGCACTGATACTTCAAGAAGAAGGGTGGGATGCCGTGTGGTTTAAAACGATTGTAGTTTTAGTGACGCTGCTGGTGACACTGTGGTGTGCTTATTTTTCTGAGATGCGTTACCATATGCCGACACACAAATACATCGCGATTGTTTTTATTGCTCTTTTTGGTTTTTTTGGATGCGTCAAATACCCTCTTTTTTCACCATTAATTTTTGGACTTTTCTTGGGCTCTATTGTTTATAGATGCCGTGATTGTGTTGCTTTTACAAAGGTTTCACGATGAGCGAAACCAGCAAACGACTGGAAGTTTTATTTGAGCTCAAACGCTTTGATGAGCTTTTAAAGGAAAGTATTCCGCTGTGCGCTTCGCATACGGAAGAACAAGGTATAGCGTATCACTATACGATTTTGGCATTGATCCAGTTAGAAAGATTCGATGAAGCATTTGCGTATAGCAAAGAAGCCCTTGCATCTTTTCCCGAGGAAGTGCATTATCTTTATTTTCAAGCCTTTATTTTATTTAAACAAAATCGTTCCAAAGAGGCTCTGGGTGTGGTGCAAACATTATTGGCAAAAGAGCCAAACCATGATGTCTACCACCATCTGCATGCACAAGTGTTGGTGGAACTTGAGCGCTATGTAGAGGCCAAATATGCTATTGATAAAGCATTGAGCTTGGATGCACACGATGCTGATTTTTTGGTCACCCTTGCCATCGTTACCTATCATTTGGGTAATACACCCATTGCGTGTGACATCGTTACCTCTATCCTTGAAAAAGAGCCGCATCATGCAGGAGCGTTGCATCTTCACTCAACGCTGTGTACATCTCATCTCTTTGAAAAAAGCAAAGTGCTTCGAGGGATTTTATTTCGTGACCCTTTTGATAAAGAAGGGCATGAGGCTTTAGAGAGTATTAAGCGTTACTACGTCATTGCTCCCGCATTGATGCTTACGTTTTTACTCTATGCTTTGGGTGAGTATCTTGAGATGTGGGAGAAGAGCACTCATACTTCAAGTACCTTGCTTTTACTCTCCTTTTACGTTTGGCGTGATTGGCGTTTGAGTCTTCCATTTTTCGGAGTTTGTTTTGCATTTCTGGGTAATGTTGCTTGGCATGAGTGGTATGTTGTGCCAATGGGAGCTATGATATACTATATTATGGGTCGCATAGGTGGGCAACTTTTGGGACTCATTTTTGCTAAAATAGAAGAAATTTTCCATAAAGGCAAACGATGGATGAACCGTTAAAGAACAGACTCAACGAAGAAGAGGCTGATATCTGTTTGTTTGAGCCCTTGTCCGCAAAATACAAAATAACCTTTGAAGCCATTGGTGGTTTGGAGGAACTGAAAAAACAAGCCTCCATTAAAATTATCCAACCCTTCAAAAACCCAGAATTGTTTAAAAAGTTTAAAAAAAGTGCAGGCGGAGGTATCTTGCTTTATGGAGCTCCAGGATGTGGAAAGAGCTATTTTGCTAGAGCTATTGCAGGAGAGTGCAATGCAACGTTTTACAACATAGGGATTGATCAGATTTTAGATATGTATGTGGGGAACAGTGAAAAAAATATCAAAGCGCTGTTTGAAACTGCACGTGCCAATCGCCCATGTGTCATTTTTATTGATGAGATAGATGCCCTTGGACGCAAACGTGAACTGCTTCGCAATACCAATATGACCTCCACCATCAACGCTTTTTTAGCCCAAATGGATGGGGTGGAAAGCGATAATGAAAACATCCTCATCATCGGTGCCACCAACGCTCCTTGGGATGTGGATAGTGCCTTTAGACGTACAGGACGGTTTGATAGAGTCTTTTTTGTACCTCCTCCTGATGAGAGTGCGCGTGAGTCCATCTTTAAACTGTATCTGCAAGAACTTCCCATTGAGAAGCTTGATTATGCGGCTTTAGCCAAACATAGCGTTGATTTTTCAGGTGCAGATATTAAAGGTGTCGTGGACAGGGTGAGTGAAGCTATCATCGAAGAGATTTTAGGGAGTGGTGAAGAGCTTACAATAGACCAAATAGCTTTAGTCGAAGAAATAAAACGCTCAAAACCAACCACACTAGAGTGGTTTAGTTCTGCCAAAAATGTGGTGGAATATGCCAATGAAAATGGCATCTACGATGAATTAGCCCTCTATATGAAAGAGACACTGGGTAAAAAATCTAAAAAAATGGGGTTTGTCTAAACGATGAAACTTCTACATGCATCATTACTCCTGTGTGCTTTGTCTATGTTACTGTCTGCACACGATAATCATTTGAAAATTAATAGCGAGATTGACGGACTATTTGTAGAAATCAATGAAGTTCCTAGAGGAGTTCTAAAAGAATTTCATGAACAAGAATTTGTTATCAAAGAAGATGTTGGTACGGGTGGATTTGGGTTTCATCGTGTGGTGTTACACAAAGAGATTAATGCGACCCATGAATACTTTTCCCAAAAAGAGTTTAGATACAAGCCTTTTGAACCTATCATCGTCACAAAAAGCAAGCTTCAACCACAGCTAAAAAAAACACTTTTAGCCAAGCAAAATGGTTTACACCACACACTAAACCTCAAACATCATTATGCGTCTCATCTGGAGATAGATGATGATTTTATATACGTCTTAACACAAGCACGAACACAGGTTTACAGCAAGAAAAAACGTGAGAAATACAATGCTGAATACCTAGAAATATACGATAAAAAAACATTTTCTTTGGTCAAAGAAATACTTCTCAATCAAGACGATGAAGACTCTTTTGATAGAGACATTCTCTTGCATCAAGGATACCTCTATGTCTCTTCTAAAAATGGAAACGTGATATTTTGGAAAAAAGAGAAAGGCTTTAATCAGCCTCCAAGCATACTTTCAACGCCTAAAAAAGGACTCAATAAACTGAGAAGCTATGGTGATTATCTGTTTCGCTTTGGTAGAGAAGGCATTGTTGAAGTCTATCACACGAATTTACATGTAAAAACGATTGACACAAAAGAGCACCGTTTTAAGGGATATGAATTACTCGAAGATAAACGTTTTGATAGAATCTTTGATCTCCTTTACGCCCATAAAAGACTTTTTATTGCTAATGATTTGGGTGACGTACACGTTTATGCTTTTGATTCACACTTAAAAACAAGCTCTTATCTTACAACCTTAAGAGATACTACGCTAAAAGATACTTACGATGTACTTGATTTAGCGTTGTATGATGCCTCTACCTTACTTGTAGGAACCGATGGACATGGAATATATGCGTATGATACCGTGACCTTAAAACCACTTTTTCGCACCTCCATACTCCCTAAAACGTCATCCATTCAACACATAGAGGTTACAAAAGAGACCCTTTTGTTCACACAAGGATATGATACCCCTGTGGTCTATGCCTACGATATGAAAGAGAAAAAAAATGTGCATTCATTTGAAGGTGAAGCAAGGGGAGTGAATGATTTTAAAATAAACGACGCACACCTTTATTGGCTTGATGATGGATGTGTATATATTTTCAAGATGGCAAAACCCATACCAAAACAGAAAAATCAATGACCCAAAAAGAACTTTTCAAACGCTATGGCATTAAGCTACCACACGATTTGGGTAAACCCTTGTATGTTCAAAACATAGAGGTAAAAAAACAATTTTTTCAAGAAATATGGAAACGTATAGGAGCACTTATATTTGTTCTGTTTGGATCTATGGTATCGCTTGTGATGGCATACAGTACATGGCAAACACACGATGTGTGGCATGGAATGATCGCGTTGTTTTTTAGTGGTTTTTTATTTGCGACGTATATCTTGGTGCGCTCTTTTTTACATGTAAGTCTTTATGTGGTAGCAGACAAAGGAATAGCGCGTTATACCGTACATAGGAATGGACGCGTTGTTAGCGCAGAAATCTTTTATTTTACACCTACCTTGCGCTGTGAAGTCACAGAAGGGTATGTAGACCCTCATAGCCCCATCTCAAAAAAAGGCTATAAAGTAGAAGCCACTTGGAAAGAGGAGAATCGCACGGTTTTTTCAATAGCCTATCTTAAAGGGGAAGAGCCTTTAAGTGATAAAGAAGTTTTAGAAGAGGCTGTAAAAGCGTTTGAGATCTATACTTTTAGGTATAAACAATTAAGATAAGCTAGAATAGATTTTAAAAACTCTAATTTTTCTTTCTAAATGAGTATTAGATTGTTGATACTCATCAATTTGATAAATTTTAAAAAATGATACTATTTCAATAAAGATTAGGAGCAATGTAATGGTTAAAAGCATTGTTCTAGTGAAAAATGATTTTTTCAACTATGCATTGACACGGCTTATCTTTAAAAATAAATTCTTTTTGCTTGCCATACGCTTGGTTATCTTAGCATTGTTTGTCGCGGCACTCACATACGGGTTTCTCAATCCTTCTCCAAGAACGTTTCATTTCAACGTAGGTATTTTTTGGTCGCTGTTTTGGCCTTTTTTTATGGTGCTTTCCCTTGGCACTTTTGGGGCTCTTTTTTGTGGTGTTTGTCCTCACGGTTTTGTTGGGAAATACCTCACCCGCTACGGGTTGAAGCGTACCATGCCCACATGGATGCAACACTCTCTCATTGGACTTAGTTTTTTGGTGCTGTTTTATTGGCTGATGCTTTATCTTTTCCCCGATATTCTCAAATCTCCCTTGGCAGCATCTCTTTTTTTTGGTGCTTTTACGGTTGTGGCATTGCTCAGTTTTTTTCTCTTTAAAGATATGAGTTACTGCAAATACCTCTGCCCCATCGGCTCTATTACCGCTTCTTTTTCAAAAGTGAGTTTCACAAAACTTGCCACCTATCAAGATGCATGCCTTACATGTAAAGGCTATGAATGTGCAAAAGCATGCCCTTACCACTTAAGTCCTTTTAATTTTGATAAAAACAGTTCCATGAAAGAGTGTAAGTTGTGTATGGAGTGTGCTCATGCGTGTGAAGCCGTGGGGTTTTTTGTTCAAAAGCCCTCATCTTCACTTTTTACCGTTTCAAAAGCGGGAAAAATGACAGAAGTTTGGACCTATATTATCATTGCTTGCGTTGCGAGTATCGCAATGATTTTGCAAAATGCCCTCGGCAATAGTCCCATTGCAGAAGCTCTTCCATGGCGCATAGCAGCGCATGTGTATGAAGCGCACTTTGGGAAAAGCATGGTAAGTATTGAAGGTGTTGTGGTTTTGATCTTGGCAATGATTTTAACCTTTACATGTACAGTGGGTGTTTACAAAGTTGCATCCAAATGGCTCAACATCCCTTTTAAAACGATATTTTTAGTCGCAGGGTATGCCATCGCACCCTTGGTGATTTTTGGGGGAATAGCGCAGACGATTCCCTTTTTCTTTACCCACTATGCTAACGAGGCTATCAATGGTGTTGTGTTACTGCTAGATCTCAATGCAACGCCTTGGCAAGCATATGTCACAAAGCAAACCTTATGGCTTAGAGTCTTTGCATTGATGCATTTTGTTGGTGTTTTTTGGGGATTAAAGGTGTTATATGTAAGGCTTAAGCAGCTAGTAAGCCTCTCCCAGCCGTGGCGTCTCTTTTTCTTCTTGGGTGCGTTTCATTGGCTCTATTTGGGGCTTATTCTTTTTGTTATCGGTGTGTTTATTTTTTAAAAGAGTTATTTAGCAGCTCTGAGCTAAAATTATTTTGCTTCTAATTTATAAATGTGTTGTGCAAGCAGAATCATCTCTTCGCTGGAAAGCTCTTTTGCAATTCCTTCCATCGTGCTTTTAAAACGTCCACCGTATTGCGTACTTTTATAACCTTGAAGAGCGTGTATGGTTTTTTCAATGTTCCATCCAGCGATAATAGAAGAGGCATTGTATACAGGGCTATCGGCAAGACTTCCATGACATACTCGGCATTTAGCTTTGAATAAGCTCTCGCCTTCATTAGCAAAGAGGTGTGTGAAGAATGTCAATAGAAAAATAAAGAAGATTTTCATCTATTTTTTCCTAAATATAAAGAAAGGTCTAAATGTAAAGCCCTACAAGAGGGCTTTACACAATTAACGTACTTTTTTAGCAAGATAGATTTTAGAAACAGTGTCCCATAGGATAACGGCTGAGCCTAGTATCATCATGGCATCAGGTAAAATACGCATCCACATCCATACTTTCATGCTCTCAAGCACCTCGCGACTGCGCGCAGCATAATAGCCCAGCTTGTGTGCTACCGCAGTTTGTTCTGTACCGATGACAAGTGTTGGAATAGCATAAACCAAAACACCAATCGTTAACAGCCAAAATCCTAATTTTGAGAGGGATTCATTCCACTCTAATCCTTTTGCCAATGAATTTGCACGCGCTGTCATGTAGATAAAAGCGATAGAGATGTAGCCAAAAGCTCCCAAAAGTGCGACGTGTGCGTGGGGCATAATTAGGTAGGTTCCATGCGAATAGTAGCTGATAGTTGGCGTATTGATGACCATACCCAAAAATCCTGCACCAAACCAGTTCAAAAATGCAGACCCTGCCAACCACATGAAAGGAATGCCAAAATCAAACGCTTTGCCCTCAGATTTGATGTGTTGTTGCTCTTTGATCGCTTCAATCATCAACAGTGCGAGTGGAAGAGGCTCAAGTGCAGAGAAAATACCACCAATAGCAATCCAGTACTCATCCAGACCTTGCCACCAGTAGTGGTGTCCCACGCCTAATGTTCCACTGAACATAATAAGCCCTAACTCAAACAGCATCACTTTTTCAGCGGTTTTTTCACGAACCAAGCCTAAGGCAACGGAGAGGAAGGCGATAACACCGGCTGCAAAAAGCTCAAACGTCAACTCAACCCATAAATGCACCACCCACCAACGGTAATAATCATCCACAGTGTAGTTAGGTGCAATTTTATGAATCGGATACATTCCTGCCAAATAAAGCGTTGCGATACCAAACGATGACCAGATAATCGTACCGATAAGCAGCTTGTTGCCTTTTGCGTTGCGAATGGTGCTGTAGACCATCCCAAACCAAAGAACCAGTCCAACCACTAAACCGATATCCCAAACACGTCCTAAGTTAAGCAGTTCTCGCCCTTCATTTCCAAGCCAGAACCATGTGTCACGCATATTGCCCGTAGCACCCATGTAGATTCCAACAAGTCCGCCACCACCAACGATAAGCAAGGCAACCCAAAGAAGGTCAACCAAACGTGGGAAGCGCAAGTCTTTACCTGCAACGATAGGAGCAATCAATAAACCGCCCACAAGCCAACCAATAGCCACCCAAATAATGGCTAAGTTTGTGTGCAAGGCACGCATGACGTTAAAGGGAAGAATGTCTTGTGAAATCAAAAAGTTTTCAATCGGATCGGCATAAATGTGTGCCAAATAGCCACCAATGACCATCTGCAAAAAGATAAACAGTGCTACGATAGGAACATATTTGAGCAGTTTTTCTTGCGATGGAAAAAGCTTGGTAATCTTAAGAGGCTCCGCAAGCACACCGTCTTCTTCCTCTTTTTTAAACAAGAATTCATACGCCAAGTAAACCACACCGATGGTGAGTGTCCACAGAAGTAAAAATTCCCACAAAGAGACAAAGTGGCTTGTTGTAGTAACGTCTTGGTCGATGAGAGGCTCTGGTGGCCAGTTGTTAGACCATGTTCTATCGGTCCCTGGACGCAATGAAGAGGCGACTAATTGTGACCAGTCCACAAACGCAGCAATTTTTGTGGCTTCCTCCGCTCGGATAATGCCACCACGCCATGCACGGGCTTTATCCCCTTTGGTTAAAAAGTGTACCAGATAATCCACGTTGGCTTGATACGCCAAAGCTGAACCATCCGTATAAACAACACCCGATTCTTTTAAAACGGTTTGTTCTTTCATGTCTTGAATGGTGCGCGCTTTGATAGCCCCTTGCTCCATGACTGAAAGCGATGCCCATGGTTTTTTGTAAAACTCTTTGGCATAATAGTCATTTAAAAATTCAGCACGTTTGTGCAAAAATTCTGTTGAAAAATCAGGTCCCAAATAGGCACCCATGCCGAGCATCGTACCATAATCCATCAGGTCAAATTGTTGGAAATAGCCTTTGCCTTCAACGATATCCGCTTCCGTGTAGAGCACTTTTCCAGAAACCGTTTTTACCTGTGCAGGCAATGGGGGAACCTCTTTGGCAAGGTTTGCCGTGAAGTAAATAAGAATTGTCACCATAAAAATAGAGACAATCCAAAACGTCGCATAGAGACTTTTTTTAGTCATAAAACGCGCAGTCAGTGAACCGTTCATAGACCCTCCTTAAATTTCTACTTTCGGGTAGATTTTAGGAAGCATATAAAAAGATTTATTAAATTCTACTTATTGGTAGTATTATAAAAATAGATGGATTTAGACTATAAAGAGGGGGTGCGTTGCAGGAGTAAATCTTCTAATGTCGTTTTGTGAATCATGGTATCAATCAGTGCGCGCGGTTTTTCCCAAGAGTGGTGCAAGACACACGGATTGTTTGGGTTACATGTTTCAAATCCTAAAACACAGCGACACTCATGGGTCGGTTCATTCATGGCTTCTAAGATATGAGCTATGGTGATTTCAGAGGGATTTTTTCCTAATGCAATGCCCCCATCGCGACCTTTTGTGGCATGAATCAGACCTGCTTTGACCAATTTTGTTACCAGTTTTGTTAAATACTTATAAGGAATATCCAGTGCTTGATGCAACACAGTAGATGAGAATTTTTGGTCAGAATGTTTAGCAATGTGAGCGAGGATTAAAATACTGTACTCAACGGTTTTTGAAAATTGCATGCTCGCTCCTCTTCGTTTTGATTGTATTCTAGCATATTTGTTTAAATGATGTTTGTGTGATGTAGTATTGATTTTAATCAAGTGGATTTTGTTAGCATTGGTGTACAATAACCCTTTCTCAACTTTCGCACATAGAAAATCGTAAATTTCCTATATAAAAAGTTTCCTCAGGGTTTATGAAACTTTACATTTTTTACTTTTTGAACACTTTGAGGAACAGAAAAAACTCATTTGGTGTTTTTTGTTCCAAAAGTAGGAGGTTTAGAAACTAACGGTTGACTTCTCTGATAGCTTGCTGTTCAGTGTAAAATTTTGTTAACATTCTGCCACTGAACAAGTTTGTCATTCCATTTTTCTAATAGTTCATCATGTTCATTAGTTTTTAATCAATTGTTCTAATATTTTTAGGAATATTTCGATTCATATTGCTAAGGTTTCAAGTTGACATTCTAAATCTCTAAAAAGATTACCAAGAGTTTGTGGTTCATTATTGATTCGGTTAATGTAGCTTGTTAGATTATAAGCAAGGAATGATAGAGTTATTCTAGCTATTAAAGCTTCATAAATTCGATTCTCCTATAAACTTACCTCTGTTTATCTCAACAGTATCATCGATTATAAGAACCTTTGTATCAGTAGGATTTTGCAAATGCACAAGTTTTAGATAAGAGTTTTACAGATGTTAAAAGTAATAATTTTCTCCAATTATAACGACCATTTTTCAAAAGTCTATAATAAACATCTTTTTTATAGCTATCGCTACTGTATTTCATAAAAGTTGATATCTTTTTATTAATAATGAACATAATTCATAGCTGTTTCGATAAAATTGTCAAGTCCCATCTTGTGCTTGCACTCTCTTTGAGAAAAAGCCTTCTATAATGGTGTTTTAGTCGATATTATTATAGCTAAAAGTGCCTATTTTATGGGATTTGAGGAAACTTTTATATAGGAAATTTACGATTTTCTATGTGCGAAAGTTGAGTTATAACTTATGAAATTTTAAATATCTTTGAATCTTTCTCTAATTGTTTTTATTTCATCAAGTGAATGGAAAAAGGCTTCAATAACTTTTGGGTCAAAATGTTCACCTTTTTCACTATTAAATAATTCAAATATTTTTTCATCTTCCCATGCTTTTTTATAAATTCTATCACTTCCTAGTGCATCAAAAACATCTGCTACTGCTGTGATTCGGGCAAATATATGAATATCTTCCCCTTTTAAGCCTCGTGGATATCCTTTTCCATTATATTTTTCATGGTGTTCATTTGATACAATTGCTGCTATTTGTAAAATGGCTTTTGATGAGTGTTTTAGCATATCAAAGCCCAATTGTGCATGAGTTTTCATAATCTCAAACTCTTCAGGTGTTAATTTTCCTGGTTTATTTAAAATATTATCTGGAATGCCAACTTTTCCAATATCGTGCATTGGACTTGCAAGTTTTAACATCTCTGCTTCATCGCTAGAAATACCAAGTTTTAATGCTAAAAGCTTTGAATATTCAGCAACTCTTTTTACATGATTTCCTGTCTCTTTGCTTCTTGTTTCTGCAATTTCACCCATCGTGTAAATAATCTCTTTTTGGGTATTTATGATTTCGTCACTTAAAGATTCTATTTCATTAATTCCATCTTTTATAGAACTTGACATATTTCTCATGGCATATGATATTTCGCCTAGTTCATCTGGTCTATTGATTATTGAGGTATTTTCGTATTTACCATTTTCTATATTTTGAATATTATTTATGATGATTTTTGTATCTTCTTTTAATATCTTTCCAAAAGCTATTGCTAAAATCACTGCTGAAATTATCAGTAACAAGCCTATATAAAATACCTCTAAAGTAACTTGAGAATCAATAACTTTATCATGATTATATCTTCCAATAATTAGTAGTATTGTAATGATTGGTGTGATTGTAAAGATTAAAAAAGTTTCAATAATTCTTTGGGAAATTTTTTCATTAAAGATAGTAAAAACTATATCTTTTGAAAGTTCTTTATATCTTTTTTCAAAAATTATGTACTCAAGTTGAGCCAAAATCGCAGCTCCTAGTGTTAAGTAACTTGAAAATATTCTAAAATGACTTGACATTGGAAAATCAGGATATAAAATATTATGAAGAATAAAAGCTGATAAACCAGCTAATACCCAAGAAATAATACTTAAAAAATAAGCTTGTCTTGGAATGGATAAGTTTTTTTTAGACTCATTGAAGAATGTATATAAAAATTCTCTATAAATTAATTGCAAAAGGAAAACAATAAATAGATTTCTAAATAATTGATTATGTTGTAATCCATCAATATATGGACAAACATTCGTACAAAATGTTTGTAAAAAAATAATAGAACAAAATGATAATAAATAAATCCATACTCTTGTTTTAAAATCTAAAAGACTTTTTATATTAATACTGTTTTGCAAAGCTAAACTCCAAAGAAATAATTATATTTTAGCTGTTTATTGTTTACTTTTTATAAAGTACTCAACTTTCGCATATAGATTCCACTAAATTCATGAACTAAAGTTGATAAACAAAGCCCATAAATAGGTACTTTTTAATATAATTACGTTACCACTAACATCATTATAAAAGGTCTATCTTATGGAACTTGCAAATTATATAGAAACTGCTATGAAGAGCATATTAAAAAATCCAATTTACGAAGTGTTATCAGAAATAAAAATCACAAAAATACTTAAACAAAGTAACTTTGTTAAGAGAGAAGTTGGATATCCACCATTTCAAATAATTTTACACTTTCTTTATATGCTTATTATGCAAAAAAGACAATCAACTTTTATAAAAAATAGTGATAAGGCTTATGGTAAAGATGTATATTATAGATTTATCAAAGAAAAACGCTATAACTGGCGTAAACTTTTATTGTTAAGTGCTACAGAAATTTTAAAAAAGATAAAGCCATTGCATAAAAATGGTGAGTATCGCCTACTAATTATCGATGATACAGTAGAACCAAAAAGAGGTAAATTTATTGAAGGTACTTGTAAATATATCTGGAGTAATAAAGAGCATAGAAGTATTAATGCACTAAATATAGTGTCTCTAAATTATGCAGATTCACACTCAACATTTCAATTGGATTTTTCTATAAAAATGAATGATAGTAAAAGAAAATCTACATCAGAGTTCACAGCAAAATTGCATCATAGAAGTAACGCATATCAGCGTAAGAGTGAAATTATTAAAGGTAAGAATATACTAGCTCTTGAGATGTTAGAAAGATCATTAGATAATGGAATTGATGCTGATTATCTACTTGTTGATAGCTGGTACGCTAAACCAAATTTTATAAAAGAAGCAAATACTTTAGGAATGCCTGTAATTGCAAGACTTCCAAATAATAAGCTCATTTGGAACTTTAAAGGTAAATATAAAACTCTAAATGCAATATATGATAGTTTTAAAAATATTCGTCATAAATATAGCGGTAAACATGGAAAGATATCTTATAAGTATTTCGATTCAGTTTTAGAACATGCTGTTTTAGGAAAAGTTAAATTGGTATTTTTACACACTGGAAAAGATTTATTAGTTTTTATATCAACAGATATAAGTATTTCAGGTAAAGAGATTTTAGAAACTTATAAAAAGAGATGGAATATTGAACAAGGCTATAAAGATCTAAGACTCTTGTTTGGCTTAGGAAAAGAAGAAAATCGTATCTATGAAGCTCTTATTGGAAAAATCACTCTTTCTATGTTTACTTACAACATTGTAAGTTACATAAACCGCATAAAACATGAGCCACAAACACTAGGAGAACTTTTTAGAGATTTAGAGTGTGAACTTGAAACCCTTGCAATTTCAATGCAACTTTTTATTCAAATACTTACAAAAATCTCTGAAATCCAAAATGTTGTCAAGGATAATAAAGATTTACTTCAAATTATTGCAGTGATAAGTGCTTTCACTCAAAAAGAGTTAGGTTTTATGTGCGAAAGTTGAGAACCCTTTTTTGTAAGCAAATTTTATAAGGCTGGAAACATGTTGCAAACCATTAAGGGTAAGTTGTTGCTTCTTTTGAGCGTATTGGTCGTAGGCTTTTTTATTTTAGGGTATGAAATGGTAACACTCTCCTCTACTGGAAAAGAGACGGCTGTTCGTTTATGGACGATTGGCAAGGTTGAAACACACGTGTCGGAGAGTATGATGGAGCTTCGTGGGTATCAACTCTTTGCTCACGCTGAGCGCTTGGAAGCCTTTGAGAAACATTATGCGTTGGCACAAAAGCATCTGGATGCACTTTATCCTTTGTTGTTGGCGAAGGCCAACCAAGACAAGATACATGTACTTAAAAAAGATTTAGAAGCATGGCATCAATTAAATACGATACGGATAAATACGATTAAAACATTTGGGATGCGTGTCAATGCACCAAGTTTTGAACAAGAGCATCCCAAAGAAGCAGGGGAATTTAAAGTTTTAACCAAAGAGTCCGCTACCTCGTTTGATGCTATTTTGAAACTGACAGACAGTTTGTCCGAAGGTGTCAAAAAAGTAAATTTTGACAATATCAATCAAACGGAGACAGTTGCAAAAGGTTTTTTAGCACTCATTTCACTCTTTGTCATCGTGCTATTTGTCATCATCACACGAAGCATCCAATCTTCTGTACACAATGCTAAAAAGGAAATGGATTTTATTGGTCAAACCAAATCTTTACATGTAAAGGTTGAAACAGGGGCAAACGATGAAATCCAAGAGACAATGAATCGTCTTAATGCACTTTTAAATGAAATAGCGCGGGCCATTGTTCAGGCAAAAGACAATGCCTCTGAGAATGCCTCCGTTGCTGAAGAGCTCTCCAGTACCAGCCATGAGATCGGCAGAAGAGCTGAAGAAGAAGCAGGCGTAGTCTTGCAAACCACCGAAGATGCCCAAAAGGTTTTAGCGCAAATGCAAGAAGCCAATAAAAATTCGCAAGAGGTGGAAGCAATTGTTTTAAAAGCACAAAAAAGTTTAAATGCAGCACAAAACTCTTTACATGCAACGATTGCTGATTTAAACACAACTGCACAGGATGAAGCGCAAATGAACGACAGACTCAATCATCTAGCCAATGAAGCATCGCAAGTCAAATCTGTTTTAGATGTCATCAGCGATATTGCCGACCAGACCAATCTTTTAGCCCTTAACGCTGCCATTGAAGCGGCGCGTGCGGGAGAGCATGGTAGAGGATTTGCGGTAGTAGCAGATGAAGTTCGAAAGTTGGCGGAGAGAACCCAAAAAAGTTTGATAGAAACCAATGCCACGGTCAATGTCATCGTCCAATCCATTCATGATATCAGCGGACAGATGAATACCAACACACAGCGCATTAGCACCTTGTGCGATTTGTCACAAACGGTTTCGCAGCAAACAGACGAAGCGGTTTTAATGCTGGATGAAAGTGTTCAAGCTACCAACGATATCGCCTCTCAAACCAAAGCCAATATGGTGTTAGTGGATGAGGCCATCATTCAAAAAATAGACATTATCAACAGCCTCTCAAGTTCCAATGCACGAAGCGTTGAAGAAATTGCTGCTGCATCAGGTCATTTGGCAAATTTGGCACAGAGTTTAAGCAATGCACTTGCCGAATTTAAAACAGCATAACCAAAGGAGTACACAATGAAACGACCCATTCCTCGTGATGAAGCAATAACGCTTGATCAAAACGTTATTTGGTGAGTAGAACGGATAAACATGGCATTATCGAATTTGCCAATGACTATTTTGTAGAAATCAGTGGGTATACGAAAGAAGAGCTTATAGGTCAGCCCCACAGCCTTATTCGTCATCCCGATATGCCACGCATTGTTTTTAAAGTGATGTGGGAACGCATACAAAATGGTAAAGATATCTTAGCACTCGTGAAAAACTTAGCAAAAGATGGACGCTATTATTGGGTGTTTACCACATTTGAGCCTGACCGTGATTTGGACAGTGGTGAAATCTTTGGCTACAAAGCCTTTCGAAAAGCCGCACCCAAAGATGTGGTTGAAATCATAGAAGCCTTATACAAAGAATTGTTGGAGGCCGAGAAAGAGGGTGGCATGGAAGCATCGTTTGCGCATTTACAAGCCTTTTTACATGCAAAAGACCCCTCTTTAGAGTTTCAAGACATTATGGAAAATATTCATAAGTTTTATTAACCAAGCTTCCACCCTAAAAAAGAAGCGTAGAGTTGTGAAATAGTGTAATCATCGTTGAACTATTGCATAGAAATTGATTTCTCCCATTGACAGGTGGGGGGGGGAAAGATATAATAAGCGCTTCTTAAAATTGTTATGGAGAAAACATATGTTTTGGAGTAAGCGAGAAAGTATTGACAAAGATGTTTACGAAAATTTAAAAAAAGAGTTTGAGCAGTGCAGGCGTGATAACGAACGCTTACGTCACGAAAATGAACGATTGTCACAAGAGCATGTATCGTTTCAAAAGACTCTCCAAGAAAACAAACTTAAAAATGCACTCACCCACAATCTCTCGGCAGGATGTATTGGTAACATTCAAAAAATACAGCATGGCATTAAGTCCAATATATCAGGCCTTGAAGAGATCGATACCCTGAATAAAAGTGTTGGTTCGACGATTTTGGATGTAAGGCAAAATGTTAACTCTATTTTCAACACAGATTCCATTATCCATATGGCTAATGAATTGCGCACAAGGGCTGAAAATTTAAACAATAGCGTTAAGGATATTTCCGAAGTCATTACGCTCATTAAAGATATATCCGACCAAACAAATCTATTGGCTCTCAATGCTGCGATTGAAGCCGCGCGTGCAGGAGAGCATGGACGAGGCTTTGCTGTTGTGGCTGATGAAGTGAGAAAATTAGCAGAAAGAACGCAAAGAGCGACTTCAGAGGTAGAAGTCAGCATTAACGTTTTAAAACAAAATGCCTCTGTGATGCATGATGATAGCGAAAAACTTGAGCGAGAAGCTCTTGACTCATCATCTAACTTGGATACATTTACATCCAAACTGGAAACACTGATGCAAGGAAGCTCTACCATTCAAAAAAACACCAATCAGGTCTCTTATGAACTTTTTGCCAATTTGGCAAAGCTTGATCACGTTCTTTTTAAAATATCAGCCTATGATGGCGTTTTCAATAATAAAGACGTAGCCTTGAGCACGCATAAAACCTGTCGCTTTGGACAATGGAAAGAAGGAAAAGGTAAAGCGTTGTTTGGTCATACCCAAAGTTTTAATCAAATTGACGCGGTGCATGCCAAAGTACATCAATCTGCTTTTGAAGCCATTGAATGTGTAAAAAGTGGTAACTGTTTAAGTGATATTAATGTGGTTATCAATGCTTTTTCATCAGCCGAGGAAGCGAGTAAAGAGCTTTTTGATATTATTGATGCGATGATTCAAGAAGCATAGTACGATATGCAATGAAATTTTTACAACCCAGAAAGGCTATCGTATATCTTCCTTTGGTATTTATTCTGTTAGCCTTTGTGCGCATTGTGATCAATTACCATGCCAATACAGCAGCGCTTGAAGAGTTTGCCTATAAACAAGCCAGTACATTAAAAGCATTTATGTCGGCACATCGTGCTTATTATCTCAATTTGTATGAAAAAGGCTCAATTCTTCTGAATGAAGAGAGTTTAAAGGGCTTGCCTGCTTTTAGTTCTTATCCGATTATGAAACAGTTTTCAGAGTACAACGCCCTTGATATTCGCACCAAAACAGTTTCCGATCGACCACGAAATCCTCTCAATAGTGCCGATGCATATGAGCTAAAAGCCATTCGTTATTTCAAAGAGAATCCAAAAGCCGAAGAGTACTATGTTCACGAAGAGGGTTTTTATCAGTACGCAACACCGCTTCGCATTACCCAGCCTTGTCTTACCTGCCATGGCACAAAAGAAAAAGCACCCGATTTTATCCAAAAGCGCTACAGCGAAGCGTATAATTATACGATTGGAGATCTTCGAGGCATTGTAAGTGTTCAGGTACCCTTTGAGCAAATCAAAAAAGAGTTTGATGAGCATCTGTTTGAAAATATCTTCTATAACTTAACCCAAATTGCTAGTTAGCATAGCTAAAAATCAACTGTTGTTTAGCGATAGGAAGCTTAAAAAAGCAGTCAATAGAATAGGCTGCAATAAAAAGCTTCAACTTGGTGAGAAATCCATTAA
>Ga0302250_1000247_pt1 | contig 64353 bp, 61 predicted proteins | sample AAG_RA_Asp_MG_FD_193536 | JGI IMG/M metagenome (GOLD analysis project Ga0302250, IMG submission 193536) | Enriched activated sludge microbial communities from anaerobic digester in WTTP, New Holstein, Wisconsin, United States - AAG_RA_Asp | ecosystem: Engineered > Bioreactor > Anaerobic >...
CGTTCCGTTATGTCGGTGAAGTATCCGTGCCAGAGTACGCTGCCATCTTCAAGCAGTTGAGGCTTGGCATCTCCCTGGCACCAGCGTTCTCCTTTCTTGGGAAATATGCCGCGGAATTCAAAGTGCCAGTGTTTAAGCGAGTTGGCTGAGGCCCGCAGTGACGAGACCAACAAGGGAAAATCTTCGGGATGGATACGCGCAAACGCCTTGAAGGCGTCGTGGCAGGCATCTTCCGGTCTCACCTCCAGTACCTTCTTGATGGCGTCGCTGACATAAGGGAAGGTGAATTTACCGTCAGGAAACAGTTTAAACTGGAAGATGACACCAGGCACCTGAATGGTCAGGTTGTAGAGCAGGTCATGGCTCTGCTGCAGCAGATCCTGCAAGCGTTTCCGTTCGGAGATATCCCTGCAGATGCTCATGGCGGCATTCTGCCCATTCCACGTGATCAGCCGGGTGTTGATTTCTGTTGGCAACAGTGAACCATCACGGCAGAGCAAAACGGTTTCGTAGGAAAGGCTCCCCTGTTTTTTTAGCATTTCCATGGACCGGTCGCCAGTCCTGACGCCAATGGAACTGGACTTGATCTCGCTAAAGAGCATGCTGGTCAGTTCTTTGGTTGAGTAACCCAGTTTTTCGCATGCGGTATTGTTGGTGGAAAGAATCCGGCCGCCAGCGTCGTGAATAAAGATACCGTCGCCGGCATTTTCAAACAGCAGCCTGTATTGCATCTCTTGGTTTCTGCGGTGCATGTTCAGCAGGATCAGCCCGGAAAGTGTCAAAATCAGCAGGCATACTCCTGCCGATGCTGTACTTCTTTGCAGCCATGGCCTGAGTACATGGTCTCTGTCTAGAGAAACGTACGAGATGATGGGGTAGCTTGAGGATGCAAAGGAGATAATTCTACTGGTACCGTCGATAGCGCCTTTTTCGATATGCAGGGTGCCGGACTGTTTGTCTGCCAAGAGCAGATGTCTGAAGAATTCGGATTCCGCGATACTGGATTGTGCCGAGGTGGCATCAAACGGCGCCTGGGTGAGGAGTGCACCATCTTTGCGTATCAGCAGGATGCGGTCATTGATGCCCAGATGTAATGAACTGTAGAAGGAACTGAAATATGCGGTATCCAGAGATGTGCCCACAATCATGCGCAGGCTGCCATCTTTATTTGATATGCGCTTGGATATGGCCAGCAGCCAATGCCCAGAAATCGCACTTTTGTAAGGCTGACTGATATATATTTGATTCGTATTGTTAGATTTATGAAACCGGAATATTGCTCGATTGCTGGTATCAATATCGCGTACCGGGAATTCACTGGTGAGGGCTGCTACCATGCCATCAGCGTTGATTATGAACAAATTATGAAATATGGCAGTGTCGGCCTGACTTGTCTTGAGGATGTCATAGAGCTGTTTCTGGGACGGAAAGTGCTGCGAGGGTAGTTTTTTAATGTTTCTGCTTGCAAAGTCGATACTGTTTTCAGCATCCTTGAATGTGCGTAGGGCATGCTCGCTCAGGGCTCGTGAAAAACCGTCTGAAAGGTTTTCGGCGCTCTTGATGGTCTGCTGATAGTCGTTGGCGATATCGGAATAGGTCTTCCAAATCAGGAATGTGGTTGCAAACGCAATCAACACGACTAATGGTTTGTTGATGAATAGACGTTTCAAGGCTGTTTTCCTTGCCGGCGATAAAGAATGTAGCCGTAAAGTTCAATATTATAACAGGTTGCCATTGTCATACAACTGAACAATTAATATTTGGCTTCCCGTCAATCTTGGCGGGTATATGCGCATTGCGGTATGCTTAAAAGCGGATTGCGGCATGCCGTCTACCGGCAGTTCAAGATGATGAGGAATGTTGGTTCTGGGCATGAAGGTTGCCTTTTCTGTGGAATTGTTGTTTACTGTTTTCAGCCAGAAACAAGCCAACGTGCCGTCTGTCGACGTTATCTCTGTTTCCGGACTGCACAGTTTTTATTCAAATGGTTTGGAGATTTCACGTGATAATAGAGGAAGCCAAAAAAGTCATCAGAATTGAGGCTGAGGCTCTGTCTGCAATGGCGGAGCGTATTGACGGATCATTCACCCACGCAGTGGAGACCATTCTTGCGGCCCGTGGACGTGTTGTGGTCAGCGGCATGGGGAAATCCGGTCTGGTCGGCCAGAAAATTGCATCAACCATGGCCTCCACCGGTACACCGGCCTTTTTTCTGCACCCTGCCGAGGCCATTCATGGCGACCTGGGGATGATCATGAAGGGGGATGTGGTTATTGCCATATCCAACAGTGGTGAGACCGAAGAGGTGCTGAGGATCCTGCCGGTGATAAAACGGCTGGGCGCAACCTTGATCGGTATGAGTGGCAGGGTTGATTCAACGCTGGCACGCTGCAGCGATGTATTTCTTGATGTTTCTGTCAAGGAAGAGGCCTGTCCGCTGGGGTTGGCCCCCACCGCTTCGACTACGGCCACGCTGGCTATGGGAGATGCCCTGGCTGTGGCACTGCTGGTGAGCAGGGGGTTCAGGGCCGAGGATTTTGCCGTGTTCCATCCCGGCGGCGCACTGGGTAAGCGGCTGTTTGTCAGGGTAGAGGACCTGATGCATGTCGGTGACGCCATGCCGCTGGTGTCTGGAGACACCAGCATGAAGGATGTACTCTTTGTAATCAGCGCCAAGCGTCTCGGGGTAACCGGTGTTATCGGAGCAGACGGCGCATTGGCAGGGGTGATTACCGACGGAGATCTGCGCCGTGCACTGGAAAAGGATGCCAATCTGCTCGGCAAACAGGCGACCGATATCATGAAACTGAAGCCCCGCCGCATCAAACGGCGTGAACTAGCTGCCTCCGCCCTGCAGATCATGGAGCAGAATTCAATTACTTCACTGTTCGTATTTGATGATGAAACCTCAGCTGTGCCTTGCGGCATTATTCACCTGCACGACATACTCAGGGCCGGTATCGCATGATGGAGAACAAGCTCAGGGATATACAGCTCGTGCTGATGGATGTGGACGGTGTCATGACGGACGGCCGCATTATCTACGATGCAAACGGGGTTGAAACCAAGCTGTTCAATGTCAAGGACGGTCATGGCATCAAGATGTTGCAGCGTTACGGCATACAGGTTGGCATCATTACCGGCAGGACTTCTGCGGTGGTTGATCTCAGGGCCCGGGAGTTGGGGATCGAGATCCTTTATCAGGGGGCTCTCAAGAAGCTGGAGAGCTACGAAGAGATCAAAAGCACTACCGGCCTGCGGGATCACCAGATCGCATATATGGGGGACGATGTGATTGATGTCCCGGTGCTGAGAAGGGTTGGTTTTTCGGCGGCCCCCTGTGACGCATTGCCTGACGTGCTGTCACTGGTTGATTATGTGGCCTCCTGCGGTGGCGGGCGGGGTGCCGTGCGTGAACTGTGTGATCTGGTGTTGAAGGGTCGTGGTTTCTGGAGTGAGATTTCTGCCCGTTATGAACTTTGACGCCTTTCAATCTCTGTGCCAAATATAATGAAAAAAATACGTTTCGCTGGACACCTTTCCGGCGCAATGGTATAGTGCCTATCCGTATGGTATCGCTGAGAAATATCAGAATGGGGCTGGCAATAACTGTTGCTGTTGCAATAATAGCTATTGTTGCCATCATCTTTCAAAAAGGCTCCCGAAAGTCGGCAGTACCGGAGCCGGTTCCGCATAATACCCCGTCCAACATAGATCTGACTCTGAACAAGGCCCGCTTCAGCGAAATGCGCGAGGGCAAGGTTGAATGGATTCTGGTTGCAGACAAGGCGGAGTATGACAAGAGCGGGGAAAAGGTTTTTCTTACCGGCATCAATATGGAATTTCCCAAGAGTGATTCCTCGGGCAAGGTGACTGTTACTGCACTGAAGGGTGAGTATATCGTCAAAAGCAAGAATATGAAGCTACGTGGCGATGTGCATATGGTGACCGAGGATGGGGCGGTGTTTGATACAGAATGGGTTGATTATCATGCCGACCGTTCCAGGTTTACTACAACGGCACCGGTAAGATTCAAACATCAGCGTCTGGATCTTACTGCCAGGGGGATGGAGATGGATGTCAAGGTGCAGAAGGCTTATTTTCACAAACCGGTAGATGCTGATGTGGCTGGTTTGAAGTCCAGATAGGATTGCGGGGGATTATGAAAACGGCTTTACGGGTTTTGGTTTTGCTTTTATTGGGGACGGTGCTGGCCTGGGCGGCTCCGGCTGAAAAGAAGCCGGTACGCAAGGACCGCTCCGGGCTCCCTATCAATATCAAGTCCAATGATCTGGCTGTCAACAATGTAACCAGAATTGCCGTGTTTACCGGCAAGGTTGTGGCAAAGCATGATGATGTGACCATTTATTGCGACAAGATGACGGTTTATTATGGTGAGGACAAAGGTGATGTTGAAAAGATCGAGGCGGATGGTAATGTGCGTATTGTTCAGGAAAACCGTCTTGGCACATCCTCCCACGCGACTTACGAAACCAAGCTGGGGCTGATTACGTTGACCATAAAGCCCAAAGTTATTCAGGGGAGCGATACGGTCACGGGAAAAGTGATTACCTATTATGTTGATGAAGACCGCAGCACTGTTACCAGTGACGGGGATACAAGGGTTGAAGCGGTAATTCATCCCAAATCCGGAAAAAAAGATGCAAAAAAAGGAAAATAGCCAGAGACTCTGGTCAAAAGGGCTGATGAAGACCTATGGCGGCCGTCAGGTCGTCAAGGGAGCCGAGATCTCGATAGAATCAGGCAGCGTGGTCGGCCTGCTCGGGCCTAACGGCGCCGGCAAGACCACCACATTCTACATGATTGTCGGTTTGGCTCAACCGGACAGCGGGCAGGTTTTCATCGATGATAGGGAAATCACCCTGCTGCCGATGTACCAGCGTGCCCGGCATGGTATCAGTTATCTGCCCCAGGAGGCCTCGGTTTTCCGAAAGCTATCGGTGTCGGACAACCTGATGGCGATCCTGGAGGTGGTGGAGCCTGACAGCGATACGCGTATCCACAGGCGGGATCAACTGCTGGAAGAGTTTGGCATAACCCATATTGCTGATGCCAAGGGGTATGCGCTTTCAGGTGGGGAGCGGCGTCGTGTGGAGATTGCGCGGGCGCTGATTACCAATCCGGCTTTCATTCTGCTGGATGAGCCTTTTGCAGGCATCGACCCGATTGCGGTGGCCGAGATTCAGAAGCTGATCGTTGCCTTGAAGGAACGCAATATCGGGGTGCTGATTTCTGACCACAATGTCAGGGAAACGCTTGGGGTCTGCGACGTAGCGTACATCATGAGCAGCGGGGAGGTGCTGGAATTCGGCACACCGGATGAGATCGCTGTCAGCCGCAAGGCCCGTGAGATATATCTGGGCGATGATTTCAGGCTGTAAATTGGTTGTCTGTTGCCCGTGTTTGTTTTTGTAATTGATTTCCGGCACGGAAAACTAGCGCACACGACGTAAAAAAAAGCGAGGTTTTGGCTCTATGGCCATGGAAATGCGCCAACAACTTAAAATGTCTCAACAACTGGTGATGACGCCACAGTTGCAGCAGGCAATCAAGCTTTTGCAGCTCACACGCATTGAACTGCAGGATGTTGTGCGCCAGGAGCTTGAAGAAAACCCGCTTTTGGAGGAATGCAGCGATAGTGAAGAGGTGATGGAACCGGAGTCTCTGGAGGTGTCCGAAAAAGAGACCGAGCTGCCCGAATCCGGCCCGGAATTCCGTGAGGTTGATGCGGATGAGGGGGCGCCACGGGATTGGGACAGCTATCTGGATGCATATAATTATGGATCAGGTGAACAGTACAGCGGCGACGAGGAACGTCCTTCCTTTGAGAGCTTGCTGACCCGCAAGGGGACACTGTTTGACCATTTGCTCTGGCAGCTGCATATGGGGCGTTTTGATGATGCCGAGGTGGTAATCGGTGAAGAGCTTATCGGCAATATTGATGATAATGGCTATTTGCGCTCTACAGTGGATGAAATTGCCGCATTGTGTGGCACTGATTCAACAGTGGTTGAACAGGTGCTTGAGCGCATTCAGGAGTTTGACCCCAATGGTGTAGGGGCCAGGGACCTTCAGGAGTGTCTGTTGATACAGGCCAGGTTTCTTGGCATGCAGGGCGGGGTGGTTGAAAAGATACTGCTGGGGCATCTGCAAGATCTGGAAAGCAGAAATTACAAACTGATCGCCAAAAGCCTGGGGGTAGATATCAACCAGGTTGCGACGGCTGCAGGGATCATTTCCGGTTTTGACCCCCGTCCGGGTAGAATATACAGCAGTGATGACGTGCACTATATTTCACCGGACATATTTATCTACAAATTGGGCGACGAATATGTGGTCACGTTGAATGAAGAAGGTTTGCCGAATCTCAGGGTCAGTCCGTTTTACAGTGATGCCAGGGCTGCTGGTGGGGCGGATGCGCGGGCAGAAGAATACATCGGCGAGAGGATGCGTTCGGCGCTGTGGCTGATCAAGAGTATACAGCAACGTCAGCGTACCATCTACAGGGTGTCCAAGAGCATCGTCAAGTTTCAGCGCGAATTTTTCGACAACGGTATTGAATATCTGCGGCCACTTGTACTCAGGGATGTGGCGGATGATATCGGTATGCACGAATCCACCATAAGTCGGGTTACTACCAACAAATACATGCAGACGCCTCAAGGGCTCTACGAGCTGAAGTATTTCTTTAACAGCGGTCTTTCCACCAGCGGTGGGGATTTTGTGGCGTCAGAAAGTGTCAAGAATCGTATACGTGAGATCATTGAGAAGGAGGATTCAAAAAAGCCGCTGTCAGATCAGAAAATTGCCGAAATACTGAAGCGAGAGTCGGTGAATATTGCCCGCAGAACAGTCACAAAGTACCGGGAGCTATTAAAGTTTGGATCGTCCTCGGAGCGAAAGAGGCATTTTTGAACTGAATCTGACGGTGTGCCGCCGGGCACAAAACTGAATACAGATGTTGTGCTGTAGTTGATGGTTGGATTGTTTGCTTTGTGCGGTATTATTATATCAAAGGTCGAGCACGACATCACAGGAGGAGGTTATTATGCAAGTTAATACAACATTCAGGCAGATGGAGCAGAGTGAAGCTCTGAAAAATTATGCAGAAGAAAAACTTGAACGGGTAAACAAATATATTGATGAGCCGATCAGCGCCCAAGTGTTTTTTACTGTAGAAAAGAAAATACGTCACATCGTAGAAATCGTTATTACCGCCAAAGGCATCAGCACCAAGGCTTCCGAGGCCACCAATGACATGTATGCTGCTATTGATGCCGTAATTGACAAGATTGAACGTCAGCTTAGACGCTACAAGGAAAAGATCAAGGCCCACAAGCCCAATGAAGGCGGACGCAAGATTTCCAAAAAAATCTACACTGCTGAGAGCATCGAGGCGAATGTGGAGCCGGTTGTCGTCAAGACAAAAACCGAAACTGCAAAGCCGATGTCCATTGATGAAGCGGTTATGCAGATGGATCTGCTGCACAAGGATTTTATCGTGTTTTCAAACTCTGAAAACAGTGAGATCAATGTGCTTTATCGCCGTAAGGACGGTAATTTCGGACTAATCGAGCCCCAGCACCAGTAAATGACTTTTGTGTGATATCGAGTGAACTGAATCTGGAGACGCCTGCGGGCGTCTCCACGAGGTTTTGAGTGGACAGCAACTTATTAACCATACAGGAACTTCTTGATGAAAAGGATTCCGGCCTCTGTCTTTCACTGCTGGCAGGTGCCAACGGGCTGTCAAACCAGCTTTCAAGCCCGCGGATTCAAAAGCCAGGGCTTGCCCTGTCTGGTTATACGGAGCATTTTCATCCTGACCGCATTCAGGTGCTGGGCAACACAGAGGTGTCCTATCTCAACAGCCTGAGTGAGTCTGATGGAATCGAGATATTAAAAAGGCTGTGTTGCTTTCCGATTACCTGCTTCGTAGTAACAACTGATTTGACCCCGCCTGCGTTTTTTACCTCAGCAGTTGCCGATGCCGGTATTCCTGTTTTGAAAACATGCCACACGACGTCTGATTTTATTTCAATGATCACAACTTTTCTTGAGGAAAGGGCCCTGCCTACGACCCACACCCATGGTGTGCTGGTGGACGTGCTGGGTGTTGGAGTGCTGCTGACCGGCAAAAGTGGTGTTGGCAAGAGCGAGTGCGCGCTGGATCTGGTGATACGCGGACACAGACTGGTGGCGGACGACGTGGTTTTTATCAAAAAGAAGCTGCCCTCTTCTCTGATAGGCCAGGCTGCCCAGACGATACAGCATCTGATGGAGATCAGGGGGCTGGGGATCATCAATATCAAAGACCTGTACGGTGTGTCCTCCATCAGAGAAAAGAAGATCATCGATATCATGCTTGAACTTAAGGATTACTCCACAGAAAGCGATTGTGACCGGTTGGGGCTGGATGACCATACCATCAGTATTCTGGGGGTTGACATCCCTCACATTGTTTTGCCGGTAAGGCCCGGACGCAACATGGGTACCATTGTAGAGGTGGCCGCCAGGAATTATCTGCTGAAAGGTATGGGGTACCATTCTGCCCTAGATTTTCACCAGAAACTGCTGGCCAGAATGGACAACCGTACCAGTGGTATTCAGGCGGAGTAGCAGATGCGCATTATAGTCATCACCGGCATGTCAGGTTCAGGCAAGTCTACTGCCGTAAAGGCTCTGGAGGATGAAGGCTATTACTGCATTGATAACCTGCCGGTGCGCCTGTTCAACCGTTTTGTTGACCTGATCAGAAAATCTGGAGAACCGTTCAAAGGTATCGTCCTGGTTGCCGATATACGCGGTCGAGATTTTCTCAAGGGATATGAAGCGGCTTTCCGCAAACTGGGGTTTGCCGGACATAAAGTTGAAATCCTGTTCTTTGATGCCTCGGATGAGGCTTTGGTGAGGCGTTTTTCGGAAACACGCAGACGTCATCCGGCGACCGAGGATGGGACAGTGCAGGAAGGCATCAGGATTGAACGGGAGCGGCTGGCCGGTCTACGCAAAATGGCCTCGCGTGTTATTGACAGTTCCGAATTCAGCGTGCATCAGCTGAAAGATTATCTGTTGCGCATTGTTGGCGGGGAAGACCGCAAAAATCAACTGGTCATAGATGTGCAGTCATTTGGATACAAGTACGGTTTGCCGCTTGAATCAAGCATGGTCATGGATGTAAGGTTTTTGCCCAATCCGTTTTTTGTTCCGCAGCTTAAGGAAGGGTCAGGTCTGGACAGGGAAGTCAGGGATTATGTGCTGGATAATCCCCTGTCTGTCAAATTTCTTGAACAGATGTATACGATGCTGGATATGCTGATGCCTGCCTACAGCAAGGAAGGCAAGATGTATCTGACTATCTCCATCGGCTGTACAGGGGGAAGGCATCGCTCGGTGGCTATTGCTGAGGCCATAGGGCAGTATCTGAAACAGCACTGGCCTACAGTGCGTATTTCTCACAGGGATATTGAAAAGGGGAACCGATGACCGGCTTAGTGCTTGTTACACATGCCAATCTTGCTGAAGCCTTGCTGAAGGCTGCAGAAATGATCGTGGGAGCTGTGGAGTGTTGCGAATATGTGGAGGTGGCGCCGGATGAACAGGCGGACCTGATTATGAACAAAGTGGTGGCGGCTGTGGGAAAGGTCAACAGTGACGGTGCGATTATCATGGCTGACCTGTTTGGGGGCACTCCATCAAATATGGCCATGTCATTTTTGAAGGATGGCAATGTGGAGGTTTTGACCGGCGTAAATCTGCCGATGCTGATTGAATTCTGTTCTAAAAGGTCCAGGCTGGGGGTGTCCGAGCTGGCCGCCGAATTGATCAGGGCTGGCAGGGAAGGGATTATCAGCGCCGGCGAATTTCTCAAATAAATACCCATATGATCAGAATGCCAGTGGCGGGACAGTTTTCTGTCTCGCCTTTTTTGTTGTTTACTGAAGAACTGATTACTAGCTTTGGTTTCCTACAAAATATCGGGAACATCCGGCAGGTTTGATGTTTGTATGATTGTTGCACAACAGAAAGGAGTATTATGCTGAAATTCAGAATGCTGTTTGTTGTTGCGGGGATATTTTTTAGTGTTATCAGTGCCCTGGGAGAAGGGGCGCCTGCAGTTGAAGCTCTGAAAAGCAGTCTCAGTATTGACTATGCCGGCAGAGCCCCCCGTGAGTGGTCTGAAAATGTCAGAGGCGTGCGAACCCGTTTAAAGACAGACGACAAGGTGATCGCCCTTACGCTGGATGCCTGCGGGAGCGCTAAAGGTAAAGGGTATGACAAGGCCTTGATTGAGTTTCTGATCCGGGAAAGGATTCCGGCCACCCTGTTTATGAACGCGCGCTGGATAGACGCCAATCCGGCAGTTTTTCGAGAGCTTGCCGCTAATCCTCTGTTTGAAATAGCCAATCATGGTTTGCTGCACAAGCCAGCCTCTGTTACCGGTAGAAGTGTTTATGGTATCAAGGGGACTGCTACTGTTGCCGAACTTGTGGATGAAATCGAAGGCAATGCCATCAAGATCATGCAGTTGACCGGAAAACGTCCACGCTACTATCGTTCGGGCACCGCCTATTATGATGAGATTGCGGTCGAAATATCTCAGCGGTTGAAGCATGAGGTGATCGGTTTCAGTATACTGGGAGATGCCGGGGCGACACTCCCCAAAAACAAGGTGCGGGATGCGCTGTTGTCTGCCAGGGGGGGGGATATCGCCATATTGCATATGAATCACCCTGAGGGGGGTACGGCCGCCGGGGTGATCATGGCCATTCCGCAGTTGAAACGCCGTGGTTTTAAATTCGTTAAACTGCATGATTATCAGCTTAAGTAATTGTGCGCAGTAAATGCCGGGATACGCACGGAATCCCGTCATTCTTGACGTGGTTGGCTTGGCATGTTATGAACTAAAACTGTTTTGTCTTGTGATTTGTTTTTAATAATATGAGAAAAGGGATCGATTGTCATATGTTAACCAAGGAGTTTGTGATCGTAAACAAGCTCGGGCTGCATGCTAGGGCCTCGGCGCTTTTTGTAAAAATGGCAAGCAAGTTTGACAGTGAGGTCAAGCTGGCCAAGGAGCATATCGAAGTCAACGGGAAAAGCATTATGGGGATCATGATGCTGGCTGCATCCAAAGGTACAAAAGTTCGTTTGACTGTTGAAGGGTTAGATGAAACAGAGGCATTGAAAACCATTGGGGAGCTTATCGAAAATGGATTCGGAGAAGAGTGAAATGCTTACATTGCGGGGGATTGCGGCTTCCCCCGGTATAGCAGTCGGCCGGCTGAGGGTGATTGACCGCTCCCATCTGTCAGTAGAAGAGTATGCCGTGCCCCAGGAATCAGCCGATGCGGAAACTGACCGCCTCAGGCAGGCCTTTACAAGGACGCGTGATGAGCTTGGCGCCATCAAGGAACAGCTCCAGCAGACTACCGGAGATGAACACCTTTTTTTCATCGATACCCATCTGATGATCCTGGAGGATGAGCGTCTCTTTGCCGAGGCAGCTGCAAATATCAAAACAGGACTGATCAACGCCGAGTCAGCCTTGAGGAGGACGCTTCAGCGCTATCGTGAAATATTTGCCGGCATAGATGATCTCTACCTGCGTGAACGAATCAATGATGTCGAGACGGTAATAGAAAAAATTCTGCGCAACATGGTCGGCATGCCGCATGTCCCCATATCTTTGGAGGATGGCCAGACAATTGTGGCGGCCCATGATTTTTCTCCAGCGGATATACTGCAGATGAACAGGGATCAGATTGTCGGCCTGGTGACCGAAGTTGGCGGAAAGACGTCCCATGCCTCCATTCTGGCCAGGGCCTTTGAACTGCCTGCGGTTGCAGGTGTGGAAGAGTGTGCAGATATTCTGCAGGATGGTGCCCCGGCTATTCTTGATGGTATTCAGGGGTGCCTGATTGTCAATCCGGATCGGGAGACCTTCATTGATTATCTGGAGCGACAGCGTCATAACAAGTATGTTGAGCAGGAACTGCTCAAGATTGCTGCATTATCACCGGAAACCCCGGATGGTTACCGGCTGTTGCTGAGAGGCAACGTGGAAATACCTGAAGAAGGTGCTTCGGTGCTGAAACATGGCGGTGAAGGAGTTGGCCTTTACCGCACGGAAATGCTGTTCATGAATCGTTCGGAAATGCCGGATGAAGAAGAGCAGTTTAGTGTTTACTCCGCCATGCAGCAGGCCGTAGCGCCCTATCCGCTGACGATCCGGACTCTTGATGCCGGTGGCGATAAACTGCTTGAGGGACGGGTTGATCAGATTGAACAGAATCCTGCGCTGGGTACACGTGCCATTAGGATGTCTCTGGCGATGCCGGAGGAGTTCAAAAAACAGTTGAAGGCTATTCTCAGGGTCAGCGCTTACGGCAAAGTACGGATTATGTTTCCCATGATTTCAGGTCTGGAAGAACTGAGGAAGGCCCGGATGGTGCTTGCCACAGCTATGGCCGAACTGGATGCGGCCGCTGTTGCTTATGACCGGCAGATTCAGGTCGGGGTGATGATCGAGATTCCTGCTGCTGTCATGGTGGCGGATTTGCTCGCCAGGGAGGCAGACTTTTTCAGTGTCGGCACCAATGATCTGATTCAGTATTCCCTGGCTGTTGACAGAACCAACGAGCAGCTGGCGCATATGTATCAGCCGCTGCATCCAGCGGTACTGCGTTCGTTGAAGCGGATTGTTGAAGCAGCTGACAGTGCGGGTATACAGGCCTGTATCTGCGGCGAGATGGCAGGAGATCCCATCTATCTGCCCATTCTGCTGTCACTGGGATTCAAGGAGCTTTCCATGGGGGCTGCGTCCATCCTCAGGGTGAAGAAGATACTCAGGCGCTGCACCATGGAGTTGTCACACGATATCACCAAAACATGCTTGAGTTTTGATAATGCGGTGGAGGTTGATGCCTATCTGAGGGACGCCATCTCGGGGCTGTTGTCTGACGACCTGGACTGATGCACGGAATGTGGGGATAACATGGAGCCTTTACCTGTATTCGCTGTTTTCAGCCTGATCCTCGGCATGGTGGTTGGATCGTTTCTCAATGTATGCATCTCGCGCATGCCCAAGGAAGAATCGATTGTTTCACCCCCCTCCCATTGTCCCTGCTGCGGTTATCAGATCAGATGGTACGACAATATCCCTGTTTTAAGCTTTCTGTTGCTTAAGGGGCGCTGCCGCGGTTGCCGTTGCAGCATATCACTGCAGTATCCCCTGGTGGAACTGCTCAATGGCCTGCTGACGCTGGCCCTGTTTCTTAAATTTGGTCCGACCCCTCAGTTTCTGGTCTATTTTCTGCTCTGTTCCTCGCTGGTTGTAGTTACCTTCATCGATATCGAGCACCAGATTATTCCCGATGAAATCTCCCTGGGGGGGATTGCCATCGGATTTGTCTGCTCATTCTTTCTGCCGGAACCGGGCTGGCTGAACTCTTTGCTGGGGATTCTGCTGGGCGGCGGCAGTCTGCTGGCAGTGGCCTATGGATATCATTTTCTGACCGGCAACGACGGTATGGGTGGCGGGGATATCAAACTGTTGGCCATGTTCGGTGCTTTTCTGGGGTGGAAATCCATCCTTTTCATCATTTTCTGCAGTTCTCTGGTCGGTTCTGTCATCGGCATATCCATCATGCTCATCCAGAAGCAGGATTCAAAGCTGGCAATCCCATTCGGTCCCTATCTGGTGCTGGGCGCTATGCTATATATCTTCTTCGGTAATCAACTGATTGACTGGTATCTGTCATTTGGACGCCCTGTGGGAGGTTGACTTTGCTCAACTTCAGACCCAGCCTGAAAGTCTCCATTCTGGCTTTTCTCAGTTGCCTGCTTGTGCTGGCCTGGCTGCTGTTCAGTCTGTTTGCCTTTCGCACGGCTGCTAACGACCTGTACGACCTCAAGGCGCGCCATGCCCGCATGCTGCTGGCGACATTTGTCAACCAGCTGCCTGAATCCATTCCCGTTTATCCTGAAGGACTGATCTCCACAAACTCTCCGGCCGCGCTTTACGGCCTTAAACTCGCAGAAGACATATCTACCCTGCGGTTGACGCTGCTGGATGCCAACGGTAAATACATCTACAGCACTGGCCGCGAAGGCACAGATGTTTTCAGCCCCTTCGCTGTTACCACATCTTCCGGCGGTACATTCATCACTCCGGACGGAAATAGCCTAGGGTGCGTGATTCTAATTCAACGCAATAATGTGCAGGTGGGGAGGGCCGGGCTTTTGCTGTCGCTGGAGACGGAAAAGCAGCGCTTGAAGCGCTCCCGGGAACTGTTCATGGCATATTTTGCCATCGACTTTATATTGCTGCTCTGGATCGGCGCTTTTATCCTGTCGCGGATTGTGGTCAAACCTGTCAACAGCCTGCTGGGCGCGACGGAAAAGATCACTCGCGGCTATTACGGCCACCAGATCACTGTTACCGGCAGTCTTGAACTCAGCCAGCTGGCAGAATCGTTTAACAATATGTCTGAAACCCTGCTGTACAAGGATCGGCAGGTGACAACACAGCTGGAAGCGCTGGAAAAGGCCAATGCGGAATTACGACAGGCCCGGGAGGAATCGCTGCGTTCTGAAAAAATGGCCTCCATCGGCCTGCTGGCTGCCGGTATGGCGCATGAGATCGGCACACCGCTGGCTTCCATCACCGGTTATGCCGAGCTGATTTCTTCCGAGGCGTCATCCGGCTCCCCCACAGCTGATTATGCCGGACGTATTGCGGAGGATTGTACCCGCATAGACAGGATCATCCGCGGTTTGCTCGATTATGCCCGTTCGCGCACACCGCGGGTGGAGCCGACCCGGATTGACCGTGTCATCAATGAGTCTCTGGAACTGTTAACACAGCAGGGGGCGTTAAAACATATTGAGGTTAGTCGGATGCTGGCGGATGAACAACCGGAGGTATTGGTTGATCCCCACCAGCTGCAGCAGGTGCTGATTAATCTGATGCTTAACAGCCGAGATGCCATGCCGGATGGGGGCAGGCTGGTCATCCGGTCTGTTTTTGATGGCGCAGTGAAGCTGCCCATGTCTCCGGATGGAAGTGTGCGGGTTGATGTTTTCGACAGCGGCAGCGGCATCCCCAGGGAACAACTCAAACAGGTATTTGATCCGTTTTTTACCACCAAACCGCCGGGGAAGGGGACCGGGCTAGGCCTGGCGATTGTATCCAGGATCATGGAGGAGATGGGGGGGCGTATCCTGGTAAAGAGCGAGATCGGCAAGGGCACATGTTTTACTCTGTATCTGCCCGTGGCCCAAAACTGAGGGGAACACAATGACAAGCCCGCAACATATACTGATCGTTGAGGACGAAGAAAACCTGCGGCATATGCTTGTGGCGATGCTGGCCAAACAGGGCTATTGCTGCGATGTGGCTGAAAATGGCGCCCAGGCTCTGCCGCTTGCCGGAGGCCATGCCTATGACTTCATCCTGTGTGACATACGCATGCCGGTAATGGACGGCAAGACCTTTCTGGCCGCTGTTGTTGATGGCAGTATCACGACCCCGGTCATCATGATGTCGGCCTACGGCACGGTTGATACGGCTATCGAGTGCATGAAAATGGGTGCCTATGATTTTATCTCCAAGCCTTTCAAGAAGGACGAGATAGTCATGGTCTTGAAAAAGGCGGAAGAACGTGAACGTTTGAAAAATGAAAACAGCATGCTGAAACAGGCGGTTGCCGGTAAGAGCAGTTTCTGCGGCATCATCAGCCGCAACCCGGCCATGCAGGAAATTTTCGTACAGATCGGCAAGGTGACTGGGCTGAAAACGACCGTGCTGATTCTCGGAGAATCCGGCACCGGCAAGGAACTGGTGGCCAAGGCGATTCATGCCCAGGGTAATCGCCGCAATAAACCTTTTGTGGCAGTTAATTGCGCCGCCATACCTGAAAATCTGCTGGAAAGCGAGTTGTTCGGCCATGTGCGCGGCGCCTTCACCGATGCCATGCACGAAAAGGCCGGCCTGTTTGAACAGGCTGATGGAGGCACCCTGTTTCTGGATGAGATCGGTGAAATGCCTCCGTCATTGCAGGTAAAACTCTTAAGGGTTTTGCAGGAAGAAGAAATTAGGCGGGTCGGCTCTTCCACTTCGCGCAAGGTGGATGTGAGGGTCATTTCCGCCACTTCGCGTGATCTGGCGCAGGATGTGAAAGAGTCCCGTTTCAGGGAAGATCTGTATTTCCGCATAAATGTATTCGGCATTCAACTGCCACCGCTGCGGGAGAGGGTCGAGGATATACCCATGCTGGCAGAACATTTTGCTCTGCTGTATGCCGAAAGGTTGGGGCTTCCGCAGGTGCGCATCGCGCCGGAGGCCATGCGCAGACTGGTTGCATATGACTGGCCTGGCAATATCCGTGAGATGGAAAATGTAATCGAGCGAGGGATGATTCTGTGTGAAGGCGGCATATTGCTGGAAAAATGCCTGCCGGATGTCTTAAGACAGCAGTCGGCAATTGCCGGGCAAATGGAACAGGAAAACCTCTCCATTAAGAAAGCGGAAGCCGCCATGGAACAGGAGCTGATTCGCAAGGCGTTGGCAAGAACCAACGGTAATCGTACCCACGCGGCCCGAATCCTTGAGATCAGCCACCGCTCCCTGCTTTACAAGTTGAAAGAAATGGGTATCGAGTAAGCAATAATTGCATAGCAGCCATTAGACGGGAATCTGCTGAAACTTCAAATGCTATGCTGTTTATGTCCGGCTGTGTTCCACAGTATGGCATGATGCCAAAGTTTTTTGCGAATTGTAGCTGTTACTTGAGCAGTAACCAACTGTGTCTAGTTTTAATAATTAACTATGCAATAGTTGCAGAGTGTTATTACGGTGAATTTATATAATTCAGTTATATCAGCATGTTATTGTTATAAAATTAAATGGCAATTAATTTGCATAAGATGACCACACTATTAAACAAGAGGTGAATACATGCTGAAAAAACTGGCTTTATATTTGGCAATCTCTTTGATGGCATTGATGCCGCTATCTGTCTGTGCGGGAGACAAACAACCGGATGCCGCTGCGCAGCAGTTAGAAAAATCCATAAATGAAATTTTTAGCCGGATTGGCGGTAAAATGAAATCTGTCAGGCCTGCCCCAGTGGCCGGATTGTACGAAGTCCTGATTGAAAAAGATGGGCGCACAGGCATTGTGTATGTTGATCATGCCATGAAACACCTGATGCAGGGGATGGTGCTGGATGTAAACTCGCTTCAGCCGGTATTTTCCCATCCCGATGAAACCTTCAAGCCCAAACAGCCCGCCTCGCTCGATGTAAGTAAAATTCCTTTAGATGCTGCCGTTACAATGGGCAACCCCAAGGGGCAGAAGAAGCTCTATATGTTTACCGATCCGGATTGTCCTTATTGCCGCAAGGCGCATGCGGAATTGAAGAAGCTGGAGAAGATTGCACCGGATGTTGCCATTCACGTGATGCTTTTCCCGTTGCCGATGCACCCCGAGGCCTATGATAAATCCCGCACGGTAATTGAATCGAAAAACCTTGAACAGCTTGATGCGGCCTTCGAAGGCAAGAAACTGCCCAAACCGGTCAATGAGCAGAGCAAGGCCCTTGTGGAATCGGTTATCAAATTTGCCAACGAAAACGGTATCAATGGTACCCCTACACTGGTCATGCCGGACGGGCAGATCATGGTCGGCAGCAGGGATGCAGAAGCGCTGAAAAAGATGTTAGAGTAAAGCCAGCGGGAGGAAAGTATGACTTTTATATTACAGACAACTATATGTGTATTTTTATGCATAGCTGTATTTACAGCAGAAGTGTTGTCCATGACAACCTCCAGTGATGTTAGTTATGAAAGTATAAATACCAGCCAGGCTACTGGTCTTTTTGGAGGATTAAAACCAGATGGGACATTTGTATACTGGGCTTCTAAAGAAAGAGGGGTCAGGTTTTATCGGGTGAGTCCCAATGTGAATATTATTGGTTTTGGTAATGTGACTAACCTGAATCTTATCCCGGTAGAAACACCTGTCAGGATCTATACGGAAGGTGGCTCAATAGTTACCGTTGAGGCGTTAGGAGAGGGACAATGAAGAAACTAATTGGGTTAATATTTATAGTTATTTGTTTATTGTTTACTCATAATGGGTATGCGGCAAATCCATCAGTAGCAAGTTGGAGTATAGCTAATGGTAGTACCGGGGTTGTCGAAACCTCTGATATTACGGTTACGTTTAACTCAAATCCCACACTGAACTCATCAACGATCAATGGTACAAATATCTATATGAAAACTGGTAGTAGCTGTAGTTCGGGAACATCTGTTGCAGTATCATTGACACCAACCTTGGGAAACCCCACGTCAACTGTCTTGATACATCCCAGCGCTACTCTGTCATCAGGTCAGCAGTATGTAGTCTGTGCACGCAGAAATACTGGAACCCCTGCCGGTATTAGAAATACCTCGAACGAGAATCTTACCGCAAGTAGTCAGACAGCTTTTACTGTACGTGATTATTTAGCTCCATCTATAAGTGTCTGGTCGCCTAATCCGCCATCTGGTGTGCAGTCAAACGCAAATCCTGCGATAGAGGTTACTTTTAGTGAACTCATGACCCAGGCAAGCATAGATACAGCCTCTGTATTGCTTGTTAATGTAACAGATGGCAATATACCTGTTGCCCTAAATGCGCCAACATTTTCAACCTTGACATCTCCTTCAAGAACCAAGGCTTCCTTTACTTTGCCTGTTGCATTAACAAGTTTGAAAACATATCAGGTTACAGTAAAGAATACGATTACTGATTCGGCCGGGAATCCAATGGCCTCGGATTTTTCCTGGTCTTTCAGTATAGATAACACCGCTCCAACAGTTGTAAGTTATACACCGTCTTCCGCTGAGACTCCAGTGTATGTGAATACTGCTACACCGACTGTCAGTGCCGTGTTTACGGAGATAATTAACAATCCCACAACCAGCAATTTCTATCTCAAGCAAGGTTCAACCACAATAGCTACAACGCCTTCTTTTGACTCAGGTACCAGGACCGCTTCATTATCATTGTCTTCAGCACTTACAAACGGGAATACATATACAGCTACATTAGTGGGGGGAACGGGGGCTACGGTAATTCAGGACCCATTGGGCAATAAACTGGCAGCTAATGTGACCTGGAGCTTTGTTGTGGATACGACAGCACCTTCAATTTCATCGGTAACACCTGTTAACGGCACAACTTCAGTGCCAGTCGGCTCAAATATAACGGTAGTATTTACCGAGAACAAGGAAATCAGGGAATCAACAATCAATGCTACCAATGTTGTTGTAAGTGATGGCACGTCTGAAATTCCTTGTACTCTTTCATATGTTGCCTCAACCAAAACCCTTACAATAACTCCGCCAGGTGGAGCTTTTAATTATAATACAACATATACTGTATCAATAGGCAGTATTGCTGATAAGGCAGGTAATGTTATTACTGACTACTCCTGGAGCTTTAGTACCCAGTCTGTTTCTTCAGTTGTGTATACCCAGGTTCCCCCATTCATACAATCTTCTTTGCCCCCAAATGTTTTGATTATTCTAGATAATTCTAACAGCATGGATGAGGATATGAATGTAAATGCAATAGGTTCACCTTTTTGCACAAATTCAGCGGATCCCAATACATGCAGTAAATCAATCATCGCAAGGAAATCGCTGACTAATATTATTAATACTTATGCAAATAATATGCGAATAGGCCTTATGAGCTACAGACTTGGAGGTGCAAGCTCATATTATCTGCATAATACCTTCTATTTTTCCTCCTATGATCCTGCAACATATTGCCCAAATCCGCCTGCCGAATGCAGTGATTACTGCATAAATGAAGGGGCTACTGCACGCGATGCATGCAATACGGGTTGTCAGGCACAAAACAGTCTTTTTGATGCCACCGTACGCGATGAAATAATTGATAGCAGTAAGGCCAACAGTTCGGCTGTTGGCAGTGCTAGGCGTGCCACATATTGTTCGCTTATTTATCCAAAATATCAAAGGGTTGTAAATCCCAGTGATACTGCTGGTTTTGTTTATTATGGTCTACCAGGTACATTTTATAATAGTAGTAACGCAGGTACAAAATATCTGTATGCGGAGGGTTATAACCCCTCGTCTGGTGGAGATAGCTATAAGCATTACAATACTAAAATCGGGACATCTAACCTTAATATTGGTTACTCAAACTATACCAATACATCTAGTTATGCTCCAACAGATTCGGATATTGCTTTAGGGTTTGATGATTTTGGCCGCCGTATGTACTGGTACTTTACAAGTCGTACATGGTTCAGAAATGACTCGCCAGGACCGGGTTATCTGCACGTTCAGGCAGCAATAAATGATCCTGTGAACGATACTCAAAAAAATCTGTTGTTGACCAAACTTGGCGGCAACAGAACTCCGCTGGCATATGAAAACGATGAAACTGGTTATATGACTTGTGAGTCCGGTTCAGTCAATACTTGCGCTCACATAATAAATGCCGGCTTAACACCAACAGCAGGCACTCTACAGTCAGCAATTGACTACTATAAGGGGACTGCGATTGCCTCCCAAGGTACTTTTACTTCTCCAATTCAAAATACCTGCCAGAGAAATTTTGTAATATACGTGACGGATGGTTTGCCTAGTGTTAACGAAACAGGAACAAGCGGAAATGCCGATTCTTTGATTCCGGCGGTTGTTACAAAGCTGAAGAATTTAAGATGTCCTGATGCTGGGGCTACAACTGACAATTGTAAAGTGTTTAAGTCATTTTCAGGGACAAATGTTAATTTTGATGTTCAAACATTTGTTCTTGGGATGGGGTTGAATAGCGCAGCCAAAGCAAAACTTGATCAGATGGCTGTAGCAGGTGGTACGGATGTATCTGGACATGCGTATTATGCAGATAATCAAACCCAATTGAATAATGCGTTGTTGGCAATTTTTCAAAATATCCTGACTCAAATGTCTTCAGGTACCGCCGCATCTATTCTGAATAATAGTGAGGGAAGTGGTGCCAGTCTCATGCAGGCAGTATTTTATCCCAAAAAAACATTTTCTAGTGGCTCAGAATGCAAGTGGGTAGGTGAAATGCAAAATCTTTGGTATTTTCTTGATCCCTTTTTAACGAGAACATCAATTCGTGAAGATACAGTTCAGGATAATAAACTTAATCTGATGGATGATAAGGTCGTAAATTTCTATTTTGACGGAAACAATACCAAAGTTGCGATTTTTACGGACACAGATGGAGATGGGGATGCAGATGGCACAGCTGATACTGCCAGGACAAATCCTGATGATGTGAAAAGTCTTTGGAGGGCTGGCAGACTGCTTTGGGAGCGAAATCTTACTGATGATCCAAGAACAATTTATACTGGTTTCAGTTCTAGCGCTAACAATACTCCAAGCAAGTTCAGTATATTGTCTACAGATGGTTTTAATACGTCAAGTAGTGGCGCTTGGGATATGATGCAAATTCCAGCCGGAACTGACACTGCCCGAACAGCAAAAGCAACAACGCTGATAAATTATATTCACGGCTTTGATCAACCTAATGACAGTGACGGAACAACGTATCGGAACAGGAAGGTCACGATATCATCATGCGGCATCAGTGATAGTCTTGGGTGTACCAGGGAATGGAAATTAGGTGACATTGTCTCTGCTACTCCAAGACTTATTTCAAATGTCAAGCTGAATACCTATGATCTTCCATATCCGACTGGGTATAATGACTCAACATACAGCCAGTTTGCTCAAACCACAACGTATCAGACAAGGGGAATGGTGCTTGTAAGTGCAAATGATGGGATGCTCCATGCATTTAAGCTTGGAGTGCTAAGGGAACTTAGTCTAATTTATGATAAAGCCCAGATCAATGATGCCGCTGGCAATCTTGCGGATGCTGCGGACAAGCTGGGCAGGGAGGAGTGGGCATATATTCCAAGTCAGGTTCTGCCATATTTGAAATACATTACCGAAAGCAATTATTCTCACTTGTTTTATGTTGATAAAACTCCGCTCATTTTTGATGCAAGCATCGGGACGACAGCAGGCTGCACAGATTATTCAACATGCACAAAAAGCAAAGACACTTGGAGGACGATTCTTATCGGTGGTATGGGGTTAGGTGGGGCCTCCAGAACCAGCAGTTCAACTTGTTCCATAATAGATGATTGTGTAAAAACCCCTTCTGAAGGGAAAGGGTTTTCTTCCTATTTTGCTTTGGATGTCACAGATCCTGCAAATCCCAAATATTTATGGGAGTTCCCGGGGAATACAGGGGTTGCGGGTTCAACAGGTTTTGCTACTGCTGGTCCAGCAATAGTCAGGATAGCTAAACGTGATACATCAAATATCCCTGATCATACTAAAAATGGCAGCTGGTTTGTGGTGTTTGCTTCTGGACCCACTGGACCTATTTGTCAGATTAATCATGTTTTTAAGGGACAATCGGATCAAAATTTGAAACTGTTTATAGTTGATCTTTCTAGCGGATCATTGATAAGAACAATTGATACCGGTATTGCCAATGCATTTGCTGGCAACTTGACAACAAGCGTTATTGATACGGATCGCGCCAAAAGTAGTGATGCCGGATGGTATAGTGATGATGCTGTTTATATTGGTTATACAAAAAAAGATTCAACAGCTGGAACCTGGACAAAAGGGGGAGTGGTCCGTTTACTTACTAGAGAAAGTGACGTGCCTAGCTCTGCGGATACAACTAAACAATGGGTTGCAAGCCGCCTGATCGATGATGTGGGCCCGGTAACAACATCAATTGCCAAGTTACAGGATAGAACAAATGGTAATCTGTGGATATACTTTGGAACCGGAAGGTATTACTTTAAATCAGATGACCCCTCTTCATCTTCTCAGCAACAAATTTTTGGTATTAAGGAACCATGCTATTCGACATTTAACAGAACCATGCAAACTATAGTGCCTGGTGGTACCAGCAATGACATTGATCAGTCCTGTTCTGATATGTCATCAACTTCAATTACTTCAACCTGTGTAACAGGAAGTAGCTCTATATGCAATCAATCCGGTAATACATCTACCTCACCAGAGTTGACAATTCCGTCATCAATGGCAGGCTGGGTAATCAATCTTGATCAGTTGTCCGGGACATTATTAAGCGAACGTGTAATCACAGATCCTGTGGCTTCTAGCTCAGGCGCGGTATTTTTTACGACATTTCAACCAAACTCTGATGATTGTAGTTTTGGTGGCAATTCATACATTTGGGCAGCGAAGTATGATACTGGTGGTGTGCCACCGGGAGCAGCCATGCAAGGCAAGGCTTTGTTGCAGGTATCTACTGGAGCTTTTGCAGAAATAAGCCTTGCTACCGCTTTTAGTGGGTCTGGTAGCAATCGTTATGAAGGAAGGCGCATAACTAACGCAATTACCGGTGTACCGCCTACAGGTCAAGGATTGTCAGTTATTTCAAATCCGCCTCCGGTAAAGAAGATGATGCATATAAGGGAAAAATAGCAGATCACTAATGTGCACTCTGTATGTTGTTAAAAGGGGAGCTGCAATTGGGGGAAGCATAATGAAGAGGGCCGGTTTTTCCTTGATAGAGTTGGTTGTTGTTGTTGCAATAATGGGAACATTATTAAGTATTGCTACAATCTATTTTTCGCAATGGAATAGAAAAGCCCAGATAGAAAGTAAAACTCGAGAAATATACGATGCACTAAATGAAGCAAGGTTGAATTCAATTTATATAAAAAAGCAACATAGAATAACTTTTCAACCTAACAGTTATTCGTTAAAACGTTACGAAAGCGGAGATGATGCTACTGGTACGGATGTTTATTCCCGGAACACTACCTATTTATTAAGTCTCTCAGGGGGGGCTTCGATTGCAGATATTTTTTTCGAATTTGATATCAGGGGAACCACCAGCAATCTTAATACAATTTACCTAAATCCTGTCGCTAGCGGTGCAGTATTTGACTGTATTGTAATCCATGTGGCCAGAACAAACATGGGACAGGGAACGGATACTAATCATGATGGAAAACCGGATAGCTGCACAATTAAATAACAAGGGTTTCACCCTGATAGAGTTTCTGGTTGCATTGGTTATTCTGACAGTAGGGTTGTTGGGGTTGCTGCAGACGGTAAATTACGCTTTGAGCCATAATCTGCAGAATCAGCTAAGAAACGAAGCTGTTATGGTGGCGGATGCCGAAATGGCCAAGGAATTATCCAAAGGATACGATCTGGTTGACATAACAACAAGTAATTATGTTGTTACAAGACAGGTTCTTAAAGCTGCAAAGGATTATACGGTGACCAGAAGCGGCTCGGCACTGCAAAATTCAAAAAAAGTAGATTTTGTTATTACCTGGCAATACAAAAATGCCCAGTATACTCACGGCGCATCAGCTGTTATTTCAAAGACCAATCAATAAGTGAGTTGGCACATGCAAACAAATAATAAAGGTTTTACACTTGTTGAACTGATTGTTGTTATGGCTGTTTTTATAACAGTTCTTGCTATTACTGCATCAGCATTCAACACAATAATTGCACAAGCTACAAAAATATTTAGAAGTGAAGAAAGTAATATTGAGGGGGTTATTGGCCTTGAAATGTTGCGGCATGACTTGGCTCAAACAGGTTTGGGATTATTTACAGAATTTGCACCTGTCGAATATAAGGGAGAGGCTAAAAATACACCGGCTAGTACATATAATGATTTTAATACATCGTCAACCAATGCAAAAAAGGAACCCCCACGTCCAATTGTGACAGGAAATGATCTGGTTGCAGGGCAAACCAATGCCGATGATACGGGCGGGACAACAAAGTTTGTTACTGGTGCTGATTATCTGGTAATCAAGGCTTCTTCTGTTGGCCGTAATCAGACGGCCCAAAAATGGACTTATCTTGAATATGCCCCTCCTAATGTAATTCCACACGTGTGGGCATCGGCCTCAGAAAATTTTGTTACAAATGAGAGCGTGGTTTTACTGAGAAGGCAAATCAGCAGTACAGTACAAACCTCTACACTAATTCAAGATGGTAGCGGAGTAGAGAGTTTTTATTATGCATTTAGTAATATTGCTTTTAATTCATTAGCTGCAGGAGGTAATGCTGTATACACGGCTTATGGAATAGCATCGCGAAGCGACAATAAAATAAGGATGCCATTTAACAGGGCTGATTATTTTGTATCAGTTCCAATTAACACTTCTGGAAATCCGGATGCCTCACGCATCCCCAATGTATGTGCCAAAGATGCCGCAGGTGCACCACATCCTGACGTTGGTATTTTGTATAAGGCAACTATTGATCAGGATGGCAGTTCTTCTGGTGGAAAGCTTGAGTATTCGCCTTTGATAGATTGTGTTGCGGATATGCAGGTTGTGTTGGGGTGGGATATGGATGGCAATGGTGCGGTTGATACTTATTCTAATGCTGATGGGACTCAGTGTAATCCTTGTGGGGCTACAGTTGCTGAAATACAGGCGGCCCTTTCTACAGCAAATAATTCCACAGCTTCTACGGTTCCATGTATCAGGAATAATCTTAAATTAATTAAGGTTTATGTGCTTGCACAAGATGGAAGACGCGACCCTGGATATACCAGCCCTTCTCCAATTGTGGTCGGTGACACAGGAGAAACCAGTCTGACTCGTTCGTATGATCTTGCTACCAAAGGTTTGCTAAATTATCGTTGGAAAGTTCATCGAGTGGTAATGCGTCCAAAAAATTTGCCTGCTAATCAGTAACCTAAGGTGTGAGTATGAGATATTTTAAAAATAGAGATGGGGTGGCTTTAGTTACCTCACTGATGCTAACTCTTATATCGCTTACTATTGTTATGGCCTTGCTATTAATGATAACACGCAGCACCACTGTATCGGCTATGAACAAACGCTATAAAACTTCTCTTGAGGCGGCTTATGGTGGCACAGAACTGATAACAAAAGATATTTTTCCTATAATGTTGAGGAGCTTTGATAATGCTACATTTGCCACTGATGTAAACACGGCATTTAGCGCAGTGAGTTTACAGGTCAATGCCGCTGATGCAGGAACTTTATTATGTTTTAGGGCTAAAATGTCACAGCCCAGCTCATTGTGGCCAGTTGGCTGTAGCAGGACCCCAAATCCAAAAGACAGTCCAGATATGACGTTAACACTTACGGCTGTGTCTGGAAATCCGTTTACTGTGTATGCAAAGATTGTAGATACTCAGTTGGGTAACACTGAGCGGAGTGGTTTGCAACTTGAAGGAGCTGGAGTTGCTGAGACCAGAAGTGTGATTACTCCTCAACACTTTCCTTATATTTATCGTATGGAGATACAGAGCGAAAGGCAGAACACTGTATCAGGCCAGGCGAATATTGAAGTTCTCTATGCATACTGAAGCAAAAAGTGAAGTGCTGAAAGGATTGTTCATGAAACTGAATAGTTTAGTGCTTGCTTGCACGTTATTTATAATAACCGCCTGCGCAACTACTGAGCCGAAGCTGGAGCAGGTGGAGGCGCCCGTTTCCAAGGCGGATCAACTTAAGGCCCAGAAAGCGGCTGAAATGCCGGATGCCAAACGCTACAAGCGCAAGGTGGCAATCATCCGTTTCACCAATGAAACCAATTACGGCAAGGCCCTGATGACGGACTACGATTTTGACCGGCTGGGTAAGCAGGCCTCTGACATGCTCTCCAGCCGTCTGGTCAGTTCCGGCAAATTTATGGTATTTGAACGTGCCGACATGAACAAGCTGCGCAGCGAACAGGCTATATCAGGAGGCAAACTGATTGGTGTGGATACGGTTATAGTTGGTTCGGTGACAGAGTTCGGCCGTTCCATCACCGGCAAGGCCGGTTTTCTCAGCTCTACAAAGGTTCAGCTGGCCAAGGCCAAGGTGGAGATCCGCTTGGTAAACATCAAGACAGGACAGGCGTTTTTCTCAGCCACCGGGGCTGGTGAGGCTAGTACCGAGTCAGGAGAGATTGCCGGCTTCGGCAGCCGCGCCGAGTATGATGCTACCCTAAATGACAGGGCGATTGGTGCAGCAATTACGGATGTAATCGACAAACTGGTCTCTACATTGGAGGAAAGGCCATGGCGCACTGATATCCTGGAGGCGAAGGATGGTCAGGTGTTTATCAGCGGCGGTTCCCGACAGGGGCTGAAAGTCGGCGATGTGTTGAGGATCATGGTGCCTGGTCAAAAGGTCAAGAGCAGGCAGACCGGTTTGGATATTACTCTGCCCGGTCGACAGGTAGCAAAGGTGCGAGTTATCTCGTTCTTTGGTGAAAGCGAAAATGATGAAGGCTCTGTGTGTGAGGTGATTTCCGGGAGTCTGGATGCTGCGGCGCTTGCATCATATTATGTGGAGGAGGCAAGATAATGAAATGTTTTAGAGCATGTTTATTTATTATTATGCTTGTCTTCGTTGCCGGCTGCACAATGCCGGCTACCACTGTTAAAACAGTTGATGAGCGCCCTTCTTTAGCTTTCAAAGATGCGCCGTCCGGGGCCTTGCTCTATCTGGATGGTCTTAATATGGGGGATGCCGCCATTTACGATGGGGCTCCCAAAGTGTTGCTGGTGGAGCCGGGTACACATGTGATCAGGATTGTGAAGGATGGTGCAGTGATTTATGAGCAAAAGGTATTTCTGGAAAGCTCGCTGAAAACTATTACCATCAATCAGGGCATGAAATGAGTTCTGTAGTTCGCCTGCTTTTGGGGGTTGTTGCAGTTGCATGTATGTCAGGATGTGCCAGCTCTCGTTACGAGTGGAATGACTACGATACGCGCCTTTATCAGTATTACAAGGCCCCTACTGAAAGAGAAAATTTTGCCGAAGCTTTGAGAGAGGCAATACTGGAGGGCGAACCTTCCGGCCGTGTTGCCCCCGGTATTTATGCGGAATATGGTTACCTGATGTACGAAATGGGCAACAGCCAGGCAGCCATCATGTATTATCAGAAAGAGGCGGACAGATGGCCTGAGTCCCGATTTTTCATGAATAAGATGATTATCGTGGCCAGGAATCGCATTAAAAAGGAACCGGCTAAACCCACCCCTGCGGAAATTTCCCCGCCCGCGGCAAACACGTCTGAAACAGTTAACCCAGCTTCAAATGGCACTAAGGAGTCGGTAAAATGAAACGCATGCTGCCGGCTCTATTGCTTTTGTGTGCTGCCATACTGAGTGGTTGCGCCCACAAGGAACTCAGCAAACAGGAAAGATTTCTGGCGGCCTCTCCCCGCTCAATTCTTATCGTGCCTGTTGTTAACAATAGTGTTGACATCACCGCCTCGGATTATATGCTGTCTACCATCACTATCCCGCTGGCAGAACGGGGCTATTATGTGTTTCCGGTTCATATGGTCAAGCGTGTGCTGGAGGACGACGGGCTTGCCGACAGCTCTTTGGTGCATTCAGCGCCTGCGTCCCGCCTGTGCGCGCTTTTCGGGGCTGATGCGGTCATGTATATCACCATTGAGCGCTGGGATGCCCGTTACATGGTGTTCAATACCTCTGTAACGCTTGTGCTGCGTTATGAGATTCGCGACGGCAAGACGGATGAAGTGATCTGGAAAAATCGTGAATACATGGTATATAATTCGGACGGTGGCGGTGGCGGCGGGTTGGCAGGGCTGGTTGCCAAAGCTGTCACGGCAGCTGTTACCAGGGCAGCACCAAACTATATGCCCATGGCACGTCAGGCCAGCGCTAACTCCGTCAAATCTTACCCAGGACGGGGCATTCCGCCTGGGCCTTACGCCATCGATAAAAAGTAACGCAAGGAGCATGCAAACGTGAAAGTATGGATTAAGTGCAGCGTTATCTGTGCGTTGCTTGTCTTTATTGTTTCAGGTTGTGCCAGACAGGATGAAAAAAACAAGCGGAATACGGCAGGTTCTGGTTTGAGGATTGTGATCACGCTGTTTCCGCTTTATGATTTTTCCAGGGCGATAATTGGAGACAAGGGGACCGTTGTTATGCTTGTTCCGCCTGGGATGGAGCCGCACAGCTTTGAACCTCGTCCTGATGATGTTGCCAGAATCAGCAAATCCTCTTTGTTCATCTATACAAACCGTTATATGGAACCTTGGGCAGACAGGATTGTAAAAGGGATTGCCAGCCCGCAACTGGTTGTTGTTAATGCCGGGGAGGGGTTGACTTATCTTGAAAGCACTGGTAATGCCCATGAAAAACATGACCATGCCGAAGAACACAAACACCGGCAAAGCGCTGTTTATGATCCGCATGTCTGGCTTGATTTTGGCAATGCCGTAAAGATGGTTGCCAATATAACCCAGGCAATAACGGCAGCAGATCCCGGCAATCGTCAGTATTACGAAAACAATGCGGCTGCGCTGAAAAAACGTCTGGAAGATATGGACAAACGTTACAGCAAAGGGTTGGCCGATTGTTCCAGTCGTCTGGTCATGCATGGGGGGCATTACGCTTTCGGCTATATGGCCCACAGATATAAGTTGGATTATCGTTCCTTGAGTGGTGTCTCCTCTGAGTCCGAACCTTCGGCGGCTAAAATGGCGAAGATGGTCAGGCAGATCAAAGCCAGCGGGGTACGTTATCTGTTTGCCGAGGAAATGTTATCTCCCCGGATATCCGAAACAATTGCAGCGGAGACCGGGGCATCTGTACTCAGATTGCATGGCGCCCACAATATAGCGGTTGATGAGTATAACAAAGGCACGACATTTTTTGATTTGATGGATGTTAATCTCAAGATGCTGCAAAAGGGATTGGGATGCAGCGAGAAGTAATCAGGGCTGAAAATCTCTCATGCAGCTATACGAACAGCATGGTGCTGGATCGCATCAGTGTTGTCGTTGATGCCGGGGATTATGTGGGGGTAGTCGGCCCCAATGGTTCCGGGAAAAGCACTTTTATCAAAGCACTGCTGGGATTGTGCAGTCTGTCCGGCGGCAGTATTTCGCTGTTTGGTACTCCGCAGGCAAGCTTCAGGCAATGGGAACGTGTCGGATATCTGCCCCAGAGTCTGGCCATGCAGAATGCCCTGTTTCCTGCCACGGTCGCCGAGACTGTTGCACTTGGTCTGCTGTCCGGCAAGCGTTTTCCCCGAAAAATCCTGTCACAGGATCGGTACAAGGTTGAGCAGACTCTGGCATTGCTGGGGGTCGACGCTTTAAGAAACAAGCTGATCGGCGAGCTGTCTGGCGGACAGCAGCAGCGTGTTTTTCTTGCCCGGGCGCTGGTGAATGACCCAGAGCTGTTGATTCTTGATGAGCCTACTGCCGCACTGGACCCGGAAACCCGTGAACGCTTTTACGGCCTGATTGGTGACTTGAACCGCACCCGGGGCACGACGTTGCTGCTGGTTACCCACGATACCGGTGTAATTGGCGGTTATGCATCCAAGATGCTTTATCTGGACAAAAGCGTACTGTTTTATGGCAGCTTTGATCAGTTCTGCCATTCATCCGAGATGTCAGCCCTGTTTGGCAGTCCGTCTCAGCATATCATTTGCCATCGCCATTAATCCTGAAACGGCTGTTGACTCACGTAGCGACGCAACTGAACTTAGATAGTAATAAAAGCTGTATCTCCTGAATTATTAGAAAGTACGTCAAGGTGCCTATTGCAAGAAGTTCCGTTAATGGAAATATTTGTATACGGTTTTGTTCAGCGTGCCATGCTGGCAGGCTCACTGATTTCAGTGTTATGTTCGGTGCTGGGGGTGTTTCTGGTGCTGCGACGCATGTCTCTGATTGGTGACGGGCTGGCCCACGTGACTTTTGGCAGCGCCGCGATGGCTTTGGCCATGAAGCTCTATTCCGCTTCCAGTCTGCTGATTTCAATTCCGGTGGTTTTGTTGTCTTCTCTTGGCATACTTAAGTTGATGGAAAAGGGACGTCTCAGTGGTGATGCGGCCATTGGCATTGTTTCTGCTGCCGGAATTGCGGCAGGTATTATCCTGGCCAGCATTGGCGGCGGGTACAATGTGGATCTGCTCAGCTATCTATTTGGCAATATTCTGTCAATCACCTTTGAAGAGGTTTGCATTGCGGTAGTATTGTTTGTGGTGGTGATGGTCATGATGCTGCTGTTTTACAATGATTTGGTGGCTGTGACGCTTAGTGAGGAGCTGGCGAAGGTTTCAGGCGTGCCGACGAGACTGATCAGCTCTGTGCTGGTCTGTCTTACCGCCCTTTCTGTGGTTTTGGCAATGAAGCTGGTGGGGATTATGCTGATAACCGCCTTGCTGGTAATACCTGCGGCCTCGGCATTGCAGGTTGCCCGAAGTTTTAAAATCTGTGTCCTTCTTGCCGGATTGCAAGGGGTGGTGTCAGTATTGGCTGGTATTGTCATTTCTTTTCAATTTAACCTGCCAACCAGCGCATCTGTAGTTGTGCTAAATCTTGTCCTTTTTATGGTAGCTTGCCTTGTCAGACGCTTGAGGGTTACGGGAAGTAATAGCTGAAATCCCGGGTGCCGAATGGCGTTTCATTAACCGACTGGATCAGCAGATCAACCAGCAACGGGTCAAACTGCTTTCCTTTTTCCTTCTGAATTTCACTGATCGCTGTTTCCTTATCCATGCCTTGCCGGAATGATCTGGGGAACTGCATGGCGCTGAAGGCGTCGGCAATGCTGATAATGCGGGCGTGCAGAGGTATGGCATCGCTTTTCAGTCTGTCTGGATAGCCTGTGCCATCCCATCTTTCGTGATGATGGAGTATGGTGGGCAGGATGTGGGTCAGGCTGTCAATACCCACAATGAACAGAGTCCCTTTTAAGGGGTGCTCGCGAATGATGGTTTCTTCCCGGAGGTTGAGCGTATCCGGTTTTCTCAACAGGCTCTGTTCGGTGGCAATCTTGCCGACATCATGCAGCATAGCCCCCAGATAGAGGTCGCGCATTTCAATTTCGCTCATGTTCAGCTTTGCGCCGATGCCCAGTGCATATTCTGAAACGCGCTTGGTGTGACCCTGTGTATGCGGATCAGCCATTTCCAGGGCCCATATCAGTGACTGGATTGTGCTGTTGATGATGTTGGGAGTCCAGATGGTCTGTGGCGGTTCCGTGGAGGGTACCAACATGGCCTTTTCAATGGTTTGGGCGGTGTGGGCGCCGGCCAGCCTGGCGACTATCGCCAGTGCAAACTGAATGGCGGTGCCGGGACCCTGGCTGGTGATGATGTTGCTGTCAATGACAACGGCCTTGTTTTCATAGATGGCATCAGAGAGTTGATTACTGTATGAAGGATAACAGGTCACCTTTTTTTGGCTGATAATACCTGCTTCTGCCAGTACGGTGGTGGCAGCGCAGATGGCTCCGATTATCTTGCCGGCATCACTGAAGCTCTTTAAAAGACGCAATACGCGTTTGTCTGCTGCTAGATTTTTTGTGCCGGGTTGACCGCCGGGCAGGATCATCATGTCATAATCTTCAGCCTTGACCGCATCAATGGTTTCATCCGGGATGACGCTGATATTGCGGGCGCTGGTAACCTGGCCGGGGCGTAATCCCGCCATTACAACCGTCTGCTCGGCCCTGCGCAACACATCTGCAACAGCCATCGCCTCTATTTCTTCAAAACCATCGGCAAGGAGTATTATAACTCTGGGCATTGACTAACCTCCAAGATAAAAACTTGGTAAAGTTTAGCATGAATTCACGGAAAGTGCAGTGACGCATTTTGATAAAGTTTTAAATGTTGCTGGTCGTGCTGCCGGGAAACCTGTTTAGTCGAACAACTCTGCCTCACATAAAAGGCATCCTGTTTGGTCTTTATCTGAGATGGTTAGGTTTTCAGTAATCGGCCACTTTATGTCCAGTTGCGGATCATTCCAGATAATACAACGCTCATGTTCCGGTGCCCAGAAGTCAGTGGCCAGATACAAAAACTCGGCATAGTCAGACGTGACATAGAAGCCATGTGCGAATCCTTCCGGAACCCACATTTGTAACTTGTTTTCAGCGTTCAGATATGTCCCGAACCATTGGCCGAATGTGGGGGAATTCTTCCTGATGTCGACGGCTACATCAAAGACTTCTCCGCTGATTACCCGCACCAGTTTGCCTTGAGTTTGTTTGATCTGGTAATGCAGCCCCCTTAATACACCGGCTTTAGAACGTGAGTGGTTGTGTTGGACAAAACGGGTATCAAGACCGGTTAGTTCATGCCAGGCATGCTCGTTATAGCTCTCAAAGAAAAAGCCTCTATCGTCACCAAAGACCTTTGGTTGCAGAAGCAGTACGTCAGGGATGCTGGTTGGGATTATCTTCATACTTAAACCTTTTTCTGATTATTAGATGGTTCAGTCTGTTGATAGCGTTTACAAAATTGAACTATTTAATCAGCAAATGCCTACTCGGGCAAGCAATAGTTTGCCGGTTTCTGCAGGAATACCCCAATAATGGAATGAGCAGACCAAGTTCGCCGGGGTTTTCATGGGCTAAAAATAGTATCATTGTATTGTTTTTCTGTGATAAACAAGAAACGTGAGGCTCTTGCAAAAAGATTGTCATCCCCTAGTTGTTCTGTCGGGGATCCATTCTTTTCAACAGCGTAAAAACTGGATTCAGGTCAGAAACCTGCTGGAATGACATTTTTTGAGATTTTTGCAAGAAGCTCTCGTTGAATGAAATATAATGTGTAGAGATAGTGGAATTTGTCTGGAACGGGGATAGAATTTGAGCATGATCAAGACTACAGTATTGAATAACGGAGTACGCGTGGTTACCCAGCGCGTGGAAAATATGCATACCGTATCCATCGGTATCTGGGTTGCAAGTGGTACACGCCATGAACCCCCCGAACTGAATGGTGTGGCGCATTTTATCGAACATCTGCTTTTCAAGGGCACCGAAAAGAGAACTGCACGCCAGATATCGATGGAGGTAGATTCTATCGGTGGCGTGCTGAATGCCTTTACCGGACACGAGTATGTATGTTACTACGCAAAGGTGCTGGCCAAATTTCTGCCGCGCATTACGGAGTTGCTCACGGACATTTTCCTTAATTCAACCTTTCCGGCTGATGAAATCGAACGGGAACGCAAGGTCATCCTGCAGGAAATCAAAATGCGTGACGATACGCCGGATGAATACATCCATGACTGTTTTCATCAGAATTTCTGGAAAGGTCATTCTCTGGGGTATTGCATCCTTGGTTCAGAAACAACCATCAGCGCTTTGACCCGGGATCAGATCGTTGCCTACAAGCAGAGCCGCTACAGGCCTGATGATATTATCGTCTCTGCTGCTGGAAATGTTTGCCATGAAGAACTGGTTGAGCTGGTTGAAGAGGCGTTGTCCGGCATCAGCTCTGTATGGCAGCCTGCAGTGCTTCCTGTAGCCTCCTGCACCAGTAGCCAGATCAATCTGTGCGAAAGGGATATGGAACAATCGCTGATGTGTCTGGGCACCCATGCGCTTTCACAAGGCCATGAAGACCGTTTTGCGCAATACCTGCTGAACACCATACTGGGGGGCGGCATGAGCTCCCGCCTGTTTCAGGAGATCAGGGAGAAAAAGGGGCTGGCGTATTCGGTATATTCTTACATCGCTTCCCATGCCGATTGCGGTGCCCTGGTGGTGTTTGCTGGTACAGAGCTTGCTCACAGCATGGAGGTGTTTGATATCTCCATGTCAGAATTGCGCAAGCTGAAGCACGACCCGGTTTCCCCGTATGAACTTGATTCCGCAAAAGAACAGTTGAAGGGCAAAATACTGATGTCGCTGGAGAGCAGCGAGAGCATGATGATACGACTGGCCAAGAATGCGATCTATCTGGGACATCAGCAGACGATTGAGGATATTCTGGCCGGTTTTGATGCGGTCACGGTTGATGATGTATTGAGACTGGGCGGCTGTTTTTTTGATAATTCATGCATGCATCTGGAGATTATGGGGAAAACGTCTGGTTTTTCCCTGACGTCTGACCAGTTGGTGATATGAATCCAAATTGACAATTTTGTCGAATTCAATAATAAACGTTCTCATTGGGCGGCCAGTAGGTCGCCCATATTTATTAGCGGAGCAATAATAACTCTATTTTCTGCCTGTATGTCCGAAACCGCCTTCCCCCCTGGTGCTTTCCTGGCTGAACTCGCTGACAAGCTCAAGTGCCACCTGCGTAACCGGTAAAAACATCATCTGGCAGATGCGTTCTCCTGGCTCAATCGTGTAAGCCTGTTCACCGCGGTTATATACGCCGATGCCGATCTCGCCCTGGTAGTCCGAGTCAATCACCCCGATGGTGTTGGAAAGAATGATGCCGTGTTTCATGCCCAGGCCGGAGCGTGGCACGATTAGTGCTACCAGGCCGGGGTCGTGAATGCTGATGGCAATCCCGCTTGGGATTATGGCGCTGCCGCCCGGTTCCAATGTGACAGACGAGGTGAGGCAGGCCCTCAGGTCCATGGCTGCCGAGCCATTGGTGGCATAGGTTGGCAATGGTATTGATGTCCCAATCAGCGGGTTCATGATTTTGGTTTCAATTTTACGGATGTTCATGTAGATTCCTGTGTTATTCGTGATGTTTGAAGCAACACCATAACAAAGATTTGTTTCAATAAAAACCTGAAATTTAAAGCTTGCCGGAAAGGAAGACTAACCCCAGATGAAGGACCCACGTATATCCGATTTTGCCGCAATTCTAGTCGATTATTCTACCAGAGTAAAAAAAGGTGATGTTGTACTGATCAATGCCGCCGGATTTGAAGCCATGCCACTGGTAAAAGAGGTTTATGAACTCTGTCTCAAAAGGGGAGCAAAATATGTTGAATATGTTTTCTCATCCCCTGAGATTGACAGGAGTTTTTACAATTTGGCCGGTAAGCAGCAGTTGGAGCATTTTCCCCAGCACAAGATGGATTTCTACAAGACCCTGACGGTTTATATCGGTATTTCAGCCAGCAATAACACCATGGAAATGGCCAATGCACGGCAGTCGGCCATGGTTGCTTACCAGAAATTGACCAGACCGCTGGTGGATCAACGCGTCAAGCATACCCGCTGGGTGGTTACCCGTTATCCTACCGCAGCTGCCGCACAGGATGCCAAGATGAGCCTGGAGGAGTATGAGGACTATCTATTCTCTGCCTGCTGCATTGACTGGAATAAAGAGTCCAAAAAACAGGAGAAACTGAAAAAACTGGTCAGCAAGACCAGGAAGGTGCGTATTTCGGCACCTGACACTGAGCTTGAATTCAGTATTGCGGGATTACCAGGCATCAAGTGCGATGGCCGTTTCAATATGCCGGACGGCGAGGTGTTTACTGCTCCTGTGCGTGATTCTGTTCAGGGGCACATTGTTTATAACTGTCCAAGCATGTATCAGGGCAAGGAGTTTAACGGCGTCAGTTTCGAGTTCTGTGACGGCAAGATTGTCAAGGCTGCAGCTGATGGGGGGATGAGCGTTGCCCTTAACCGAATTCTTGATACGGATGAAGGGGCGCGTTATATTGGCGAATTTGCAATTGGCGTCAACCCTGGCATACGTCAGCCGATGAGGAATATTCTCTTCGATGAAAAAATATCCGGTTCAATCCATTTCACCCCTGGTCAGGCATACGATGAGTGTGACAATGGCAACCGTTCCGCTGTGCATTGGGATCTGGTCAGGCTGCTTACTGACGGCGGCGAGATATGGTTTGATGATGTGCTGATCCAGAAAAACGGCCTGTTTGTGATTGAAGATCTGCTTGAACTTAATCCTGAAGGGCAGGGCAAGTGTAAATGACAGCAGTGGTCGCAGGGGAAAAAAGCCTGGAAATTACTGATTTTGATTTCAGCGATATGGAAGAGGAACTGCGTGTGGATGAGCGCTGTTGCGCTCTACTGTTTGACTTCTATCAGCATCTGCAGGCTGGCGGTATGGCAGTGGAACAGGCCTCTGCCCTGGCTTACTGTGCCGACTACTATCTGCGGGACTACCTGATTGACGCTTGCCGTGAAAATGTGGTCCGCCCCAGCCCCGGTATCGTCAGGTATTTTGCGGGCAACTGGTTTATCACCCATACGCTGGATCCGGAGATGAAGGTGCTAGAGCAGTATCTGCAGGCGATCAATGCATTTTATGCATATCTTCACTCCCTGCATTGCATTTCTGCAGAAGAGTTGAGCATTCTTGAAAAAGAGGCTGGAGACCTTGGGTATTATGCCGGTCGTATCGAGAGCTTCCTGAATATTACCGGTGACGGATATACAACATGGGCGGCGGATTGCCCAAAACCCTGCTGATATTTTAATGGAATGGAGTTATGAGTTATGAATGTTACATCAGCACAAATGGAAGATCTGCTGGGCAAGATTGGTCGCCTGGTGGATCATCTTGCACCTGCCGCATGCAGTACCCCGGACTTTGAAAAATATCTTGCTTTCAGATGGGAAAAGGTGGGGGTCATTGGACGTCTGGCACCGGTTGCTCATCCACATCTGTTTGAGCTGTCGGAGCTGGTCGGCATCGAAGATGTGATTGAAGAGGTTGTCAGAAATACCAGACAGTTCATTTCCGGCTGCCCAGCAAATAACGTTTTGTTATGGGGAGAGCGCGGCTGTGGTAAGTCGTCGGTTGTCAAGGGTCTGCTGAAGCCGTTTTCTGGTGAAGGTTTGAGGATTGTGGAGCTGAAGCGATGGGATATCATGGCGTTGCCTCAGATCGTTGCCCTGCTGCGGGAGGCACCTTACTACTTTATCCTGTTCTGTGACGACCTCTCCTTTGATGAAGGGGAGGGGGATTACAGGGCGCTGAAGACCCTGCTTGATGGTGATATCGAAGCGCGGCCGTCCAATGTGCTGATCTACGCTACATCCAACCGTAGGCACCTGATGCCTGAAAAGGTCCGGGATACCCGTGGTGATGATGAAATTCATCCGGAAGAGGCGGAAGGCGACAGGCTGGCGCTGTCTGACCGCTTCGGTATTTCCATCGGTTTTTACAGCCTGGATCAGGATGAATATCTGGCCGTAGTCAGAAATTACTCAGCCCTGAGGAAACTACCAATCTCTGACGATGAACTTTGCGACAAGGCCTTGAAATGGGCCATGTTCTCGGCCAGAAGAAGCGGGCGTTCTGCCAGACAGTTCATTGATGATCTTGAGGGGCGTTTGAAAATAGGTTTGTCCTGAGTGAAAATATTTTGTTGTGATTTTTAAAACGATTGATACGGTTAAAAGTGAAACTTGGTTGCCAAAGGAGAAAAACCCATGACAACAGCTGTAGTGATACCTGAAACAGTCAGGAAACTGCTGGCCTCACAGCCGATTGAACTGCCCATATTTCATCCGGTTGCATTGAAGCTGCAGCAGATGCTCTCCAATTATGATTACACCGTTGATGAAGTGGCGTCAGTTGCCAACGAGGATCAGGCGCTGGCCAGCCAGATGCTGCGCATGGCCAATTCGCCAATGTACATGGGGCGCACCAAGGTTGCTACACTTAAAGAGGTTGTGATCAGGCTGGGGGCGCAGCAGGTGATCAATATCGCGATTGCTGCTTCGCAGGCGGCTGCCCATGCTTCCAGCAATCCGGTGCTGGATCGTTACATGAAGAACCTCTGGCTGCACAGTCATGGCTGTGCGCTTGGCTCCCGCTGGCTGGCTCTAAGCTGCGGCATGCGTGGAACGGCAGATGAAAGCTATCTGGCCGCTTTGCTGCATGATATCGGCAAACTGTACCTGCTCAAGGCGGTTGAGCGACTTGTTAATGCCGGCGTGATCAGTTCAAATTTTGATGACGAATTGATTATGGAAATATTTGCAGCTATGCATGTGGAGCAGGGGGTGCGCTTGGTTGAACACTGGAATTTTCCGGTGATCTATTGTGATGTGATCAGGTGGCATCATGAAGAAAATTGGAATCAGGTCAACAAGATGTTAACCATTGTCAGGTTTGTGAACAAGGCTTGCCACAATATCGGACTGGGGCTGACTTTTGAACCTGATCTGGATCTGCTTGACTCGGAGGAGTCCGAACTGCTTGATCTGACCGAGTCGCAGATAGATGAGTTGTGTGCCTTGCTTAAAGAGAGCCGTCTGGAAGATTTTTAACGTTTTTCACATACAGTAAAAACTGAAAGGTGGTTTGAATGAGTTTTAGCCCCCGTTCTGTTCTGGTTACCGGTGGTGCCGGTTTTATCGGCTCCAATTTTATTCGCAGCTTCATGGCCACCAACCCTGACTGCCGGGTCACCAACCTGGACGCCCTGACCTATGCTGGCAATCCGGCCAACCTCAAGGATCTTGAACATCATCCGGCCTATCATTTTGTCAAGGGGGATATTTGTGACCAACTGCTGGTCGCCAACGTGCTGGCCGTGCAGAAAATTGATGCCGTGGTGAATTTTGCCGCTGAATCCCATGTGGACCGTTCCATCAGTGGGCCGGAAATATTCTTGCGCACCAATGTGCTGGGTACACAGGTACTGCTGGAGGAGTCTCGCAAACACTGGCAGTCTGGTGTTGTCGAGGATTTTCGCTATCTGCAGATATCCACGGATGAAGTTTACGGATCGCTGGGGGAAACCGGTTTTTTCACTGAGCAGACGCCGCTAGCCCCCAATTCCCCATATTCGGCCAGTAAGGCCGGGGCAGACATGCTGGTGCGCGCCTACCATGAAACCTTCGGCATGCCGACCCTGAATACCCGCTGTTCCAATAATTACGGTCCCTATCATTTTCCCGAGAAGCTGATCCCCTTGATCATCCACAATATCATCAACCGCAACCCGCTGCCGGTCTACGGCGATGGCAGCAATGTGCGTGACTGGCTGCATGTCACCGACCATGCGTCTGCCATAGAAACGGTTTTGAAAAAGGCTGCGCCTGGCAGCGTCTATAATATTGGAGGCAACAACGAGTGGCGCAATCTCGATATTGTCAACCTGGTCTGTGATCTGATGGACCAAAAACTAGGCCGTGCCGAGGGGGAAAGCCGTCAGTTGATTACCTTTGTCAAGGACAGGCCCGGTCATGACCGACGTTACGCCATTGATGCCTCACTGCTGAAAAACAGCCTGGGGTGGGAACCGGTCTATACCTTTGAAAAAGGCATTGCTGAAACCATCGACTGGTATCTGGCCAATCAGGCATGGGTCAGTTCGGTTACCTCCGGTGCCTATCGTGACTACTATCAGCAGCAGTACGGAGAAAATAGACCATGATTCTTGTTGTTGGCGCAAAGGGCATGCTGGGGCAGGATCTGATGGCGCTCTTGGGAGAAAAGGCGCGCGGAGTGGATGTGGGCGAAATGGATATCACCTCGCCTGCTTCTGTGCAGCGGGTGCTGAGCGCACTCAAGCCGCGGGTGGTGATCAACTGCGCGGCTTATACGGATGTTGACGGCTGTGAGACAAACAGGGAAACTGCTATACTTGTCAACGCTGACGGGGTGGTCAATCTGGCTACAGCGACTGCGGAGCTGGGGGCAAAACTGGTACATGTTAGCACGGATTACGTCTTCAACGGTTCCAAAGGGACCCCTTATGTGGAGGATGACAAGACCAATCCGCTTAGTGTTTATGGCGAAACCAAACTGGCTGGCGAACTGGGTGCGAAGATCAATCCGGATCACCTGATCGTCAGGACCCAGTGGCTGTACGGCATCCATGGGAAAAACTTTGTAGAAACCATGCTCAGCCTGGGAAAAAAGCGGGACGAACTGAGCGTGGTCAATGATCAGGTCGGTTCTCCCACCTGGACTGTGGATCTGGCAAAGGCCATACTGGCGCTTCTGGAACATGGCTGCAACGGTACCTATCATGCGGCCAATGCCGGGTACTGTTCCTGGAATGATTTTGCCCGGGCTATATTTGCTGAATCAGATATGCAGGTGGTTGTGCATGCCATGAGCACAGAAGAGCTGAACCGCCCGGCTCGCCGGCCGCTGTATTCCACGCTGGACTGCGGCAAACTGCTCCGGGATACGGGCTTGTGCCCGCAGGGATGGCGTGAGGCCTTGCATGCATATCTGCAGCTGAAAAAATCTAAGGAGACAGTCTGAACATGGAACATGGAGAACGTCCCTGGGGTTCATACTGCGTGCTGGAGGAAAACGGCAGCTACAAGATCAAGCGCATTGAGGTCAAACCGGGCTGTCGACTTTCACTGCAGAAACATCACCATCGCAGCGAACACTGGATTGTGGTTTCCGGTATCGCCAAGGTGACCTGTGGTGAAAACGAATATTTCGTTAACGTCAATGAATCCACCTTTATACCCATCGGCATGAACCACCGCCTGGAAAACCCGGGCAAGATCCCTTTGGTGATTATCGAGGTGCAGAGCGGTGAATACCTGGGCGAGGATGACATTATTCGCTTTGATGACGACTACAACCGTTGCGGGAATATCCAACAGTGACTTTCGTTGCGCGTGATCTCGCAGATGCTGACAAGCGCGGAGGTTTAGCATGTATATTGTAATTCTGGCCGGTGGCTCCGGCACCAGGTTCTGGCCACTTTCTCGAACAGCCAGACCCAAGCAGCTGATTTCCGTCACTGGCGACAGGAGCATGCTGCAGCGTACTGTTGACCGTGTGCTGCCGCTCAAGCCAAAGCGTATTATGGTCGTGACCAATGCGTTGCAGGCTGAGGAAACGAAACGACAGCTTTCCGGTTATCGCCGCATTGCCATCGATGTGATTGCCGAGCCTTACGGACGCAATACCGCGCCAGCCATCGGGCTGGCTGCTGCGATTATTGCGTCACATGACCCCACCGGGGTGATGGTGGTGCTGCCGGCAGATCATTTTATCCGGGATGAAGAGGCTATGTGTGAAGCCATCGACGTTGCTGTAAACTCAGCCCGCAAAGGGTACCTGATGACCATGGGGATTGTGCCGACAAGGCCGGAAACCGGCTATGGCTATATTGAAGCAGATACAGAGATGCGCGGAGAAGGACCTTTTCCTGTTAAGAGTTTTATCGAGAAACCTCCTTTGCAGGATGCCCTGCGCTATCTGGAAAACGGCAGCTTCTTCTGGAACAGCGGCATGTTTGCATGGCGCAGCGATGTGCTGCTGAATGAAATGTCGAAATACCTGCCTGACATGCACGCCGCTATCTCATCACTTTCCTTCAACAGTGACGTCTGGGAGTTGTCCGATCTAGAAGGGCAGATCGAGGAGATATACAGCCGCGTAGAAAATATCTCCATCGATTATGGTGTCATGGAAAAGTCGGCCAATGTGCAGGTGGTGCCGGTGGAGATGGGATGGAGCGACGTAGGTAGCTGGGGTGCCCTGGAAGAAGTTGCTGCGGCTGACGATAACGGCACAATCTGTATCAATGCTGCCCAGCACGTCAATGTGGAATCGTCGGACTGTATTATTTACGGCGGCGGCAAGGCCGTTGCTACGGTTGGTGTGCAGGGCGTCATCGTCGTTGCCACTGACGATGCCGTGCTGGTTTGCAGTCGTGAACGTGCGCAAGATGTCAAGAAAGTGGTAGAGCATCTGGATAGCCGATTTACCTGAGTTGCTCCAGATAAAGGCTGTTTGGTTGGCTTGATTATGAGCACCTTTTCAAGATGCAATAAATTGTATTAACGAATGACATGATATGGCAGCGCCGCAAGCGTTGCCATATCTTTTTTTGTTGTCATTGAATACGTTTCCGGTTATTGTCAACCTCTTTATGGTATCTGGGTTGACAAGTCGGAGGCCGTACATGGATAGAACGATAAAAACAGAATTGGAAGAGATCAGGCAGCGCGGATTATACAGACAGACCAGGCTGATCAGAGGGCGCCAGGGGGGTAGGGTGAATCTGGATGGCCGTGACGTACTGATGCTCTGTTCAAACAACTACCTTGGGCTGGCTGATCATCCCCGACTGTCTGAGGCCTCGATTCAAGCCGTTGAAAAATACGGGACATCCAGCGCGGCATCGCGGCTGGTTTCCGGTACCATGGAACTGCATGAAGAGCTGGAACATACCATTGCCGCTTTCAAACAGACCGAAAGCGCCCTGGTCTTCAATAGCGGTTATGCGGCCAACGTCGGCGTTATTTCGGCCCTGGTGGGGCGAGGCGACCTGATTTTCAGCGACCGTTTGAACCATGCCAGTATTATCGACGGCTCGCTGCTTTCCGGCGCAAAACTGGTTCGATATACCCATAACAATGTTGAGGCCCTGAAGGGTTTACTGGAAAAATACGACAGCCATCAGGGGCGCAAACTGGTGGTGACGGATGGCGTATTCAGCATGGATGGCGATATTGCTCCGCTGAAAGAGATTGCCGCACAAAAGCAGAGCGCGGATTTCCTGCTGATGGTTGACGATGCCCATGGCTGCGGTGTCCTGGGTGACAATGGCCGCGGCAGCGCCGAGTCATTAGGTGTGCTGGACCAGATTGATATCCATATCGGCACATTCGGCAAGGCGCTGGGCAGTTTTGGCGCTTACGCCGCCCTCTCTTCCGAGTTGCGGGAATATTTGATTAACCGTGCCCGCAGCTTTATTTTTTCTACCTCAATGCCTCCTGCTGTGCTGGCGGCATCCAATGAGGCCCTTTGTCTGGTGCAGTCTGATGAAGGCCGCAGGCTCAGGAAACAACTGCAGGGCAATACGGACATCTTCCGCGATCGTTTGCGGGATGCCGGTTTTGATCTGGGGGAAGGCACTACCCAGATAATTCCGGTTATGTGCGGTGATACGGATGTGACCATGCAGTTTTCGCAGCAGCTGCTGGACCGGGGGATTTATCTGCAGGGCATCCGCCCGCCGACCGTGCCGTCTGGGTCTTGCCGTTTGCGCTGTACCGTGATGGCTACCCATAAACCGGAAGAACTGCGGCATGCAGCCGATGAAATTGTGAGCGTTGGCAAAGAGCTGGGAGTAATTTGATGCCCTGGTGCAGCCTGACTTCAGGAGAACGGCTGTGGTATGAGGAGGCCGGTGGAGGGGATTGTCTGATCCTGCTGCATGGCTGGAGCATGTCTTCAGATATCTGGAAGTTTCAACTGGAAAGCCTTTCCAGGCAATTTTGTGTGATAGCGCCTGACCTGCGCGGTCATGGACGTTCTGACAAATGCCTGTCCGGTTATAGCTTTGATGCATTTGCCGCAGATGTTGCCTTGCTTGTGGAAAAATCAGGTGCCAGGCGTGTCGTGCTGTTGGGGTGGTCCATGGGGGCCGAGATCGCGCTTATGGCCAGCCGGCTGCTGGGGGAACAGTTAAGAGGGCTGGTGCTGGTCAGCGGTACGCCATGTTTTTCTGCCCGCGATGGTTTCCCTTACGCCCTGCCCAAGGTGGAAGCCGACGGTATGGCATTGAAGGTGAGACGTAACGTGGCGCGGGCATTGGAAGGTTTCAAATCGCAGATGTTTGCCGAAGGTGAACTGGAGACTTGTGCAGCGGCAGACAGCATCAGGGAGATGCTGGCCGGCCTGAAATGCCCGGACAGGGATGTGGCCTTGGCCAGCCTGGCAACCCTTTCAGACGGGGATCTGCGCGGTATGCTGCATGAAGTCAGTGTTCCCGCACTGGTTGTAAACGGTGAGATGGACAGGATTTGTCTGCCGGAAGCCTCGGCTTATCTGCATGCCAATCTCTGCAACAGTATTCACCAACAATTTTTGGGGTGTGGACATGCACCTTTTTTAAGCCGCAAAGATGAGTTTGACACATGCATCATTGATTTTTGCAGGAGGTCTCTTGAGCGCTGTTGATGACAGAAAAAGAATCGGGCAGGGGTTTCATCGCCATGCCGGAGAATATGATCAGCATACCATTGTTCAGAAACGCGTGGTCAGGCATCTGGATGACCTGGTAGCCAATCACATGGATACGGCCAATCCCCGGCGACTGCTGGATATCGGTTGCGGTACCGGCGCGCTTACTGCGGCCATGAAAAATCGATACCCACAGGCTGGCCTGTTTGGTCTTGATCTGGCTTACAACATGGCCCACAAGACTGCCGCGCGGGTCGGTTCCGGCGCCATGATTGTCAATGGAGATGCGGAATGTCTGCCTTTTCGTGATGGTGCCTTTGATCTGGTGGTTTCTGCCTCAACCTTCCAGTGGGTCAGGCAACTGGACGTCTGTTTCAGCGAATGCAATCGTGTGTTGGCCGAAGGAGGACTGTTCTGTACGGCGTTTTTTGGTGGCAGAACCTTGTGGGAACTGCATGAAAGTTTTGATGAAGCGATTTCCGGGCGTTGGGGTGACAAGTCGGGCATGATCAACCGGCTGCATAAGTTCAGGGGCAGTTCCGAGGTGCAGCAAGTGTTCGAAAAGGTGGGGTTTGATCAGGTGGTGATTGCCACAGAGGTTGAAATGGAGTACCACCCTGATGTCAATGATCTGCTGAAAGCCATTAAAGGGATTGGTGCCAATGCCACCGGCAGGAGCGGAAGTTCCGGTGGTCTGGGGTGGCGTGGGGTGCTTGGTGACATGGCGGCCATTTATCGCTCCAAATACAGGTCTGAAGGCATGATACCGGCAACCTATGAAGTTATTTACGTGGTTGCAAGAAAGAACCGACCGGCTTGAATCCCGCTTGCAGCATAAAATCAAAGAGAGGCACACCATGTTGTTGGTGGGCCTCTCTTTTTTAACGTATGTGGTTTTTGAGTCAGCTCTTTTCCAGGCAGGCAATCAGTTTTCTGGCCAGCGGATGGATGACGCTGTAATGCACTTCAACGCCGTCACGCTTGCCCTCAATGATCCCCTTGTTCTTCAATAGTGCCAGATGCTGAGAAACCGTGGCCTGAGGCAGGCCAAGGCATTCCCAGATATATTTTACATTGCACTCCTTGTTGCAGAGCCCGGCAACTATCTTCAGTCTGATGGGATGCCCCAACACTTTGAGAACTTCTGCCTCTGACGTGAAATCCTTGCCAAGTTTGTAGCTCATAGCGTTACCTTGTCTTTGTTAGTTAACCCATTTTGGGTTTATCATTTTTAAAGAGATTTTTAGAAATTATATATGCGGTTTTTTCTACGTCAAGTTGTCAGACAAAAATAGTTTGACCGCCTATGGTTTGACCAGCAGTTCGCTGAAATGGCAGGCGGCCATATGTGCGGCCTGTTTGTGTTCCAGCTGCGGCTCGCTACTTCTGCAAATGTCCCTGGCATAACTGCATCGAGGGTGAAAACGGCAACCGGCGGGTATTGCGAGAGGCGAGGGAATATCGTCTTTCAGCAGCAGTCGTTTGGGCCCCGCCTGTCTGTTAATGCGGGGGATGGCCTCAATCAACGCCTCGGTGTAGGGGTGCCGGCATGATTCAAATATCTCCGCTGCCGGTGCGGTTTCCACTATCTTGCCCAGATACATGATGCAGATCCGGTCACAAACATGTCTCAGCACGGAAAGGTCGTGGGAGACGAGTAGCATGGAGAGGTTGTACTGCTGTTTCATGCTGAACAGCAGGTTGATAATCTGGGCCTGGATGGAGATATCCAGGGCCGATACCGGTTCGTCGGCAATGATCAGGCTTGGAGCTGCAGCCAGTGCCCTGGCGATGCCGATGCGTTGACGCTGCCCTCCGGAGAATTCATGGGGAAAGCGCTGGTAATGTTCGGTTGACAGCCCCACGGTCTGCATAATCGATTCGGTTCTGCTGCGCCGTTCGGAACTGGACAGCATACCGGACAACATCAGCGGCTCGGAGATGATGTCGCCGACCCGCATGCGGGGGTTGAGTGATGAAAAGGGATCCTGGAAGATCATCTGGGTCTGCCGGCGGAATTCGATATATTCGGGGGGCGGCAATGTGGTGATGTCCCGGCCGTTACAGCAGATAGTGCCATTTTCCGGCTTGAGCAGGCCGGCCATAATCCTGGCCAGGGTTGACTTGCCGCAGCCGGATTCCCCTGCGATGCCCAGTGTTTCGCCGGGACGGATTTCAATGTCAACATCATCTACAGCGGTAAGGATCGCCCTGCGCGAGGCGAAGCCGGCGTCCTTCATCTGGTAGCGTTTGGTTATGCTGCTGGCTTTAAGTATGGCGGTCTCTGGATTCATCGGCAGTTCCAGCAGCGGACCAGATGTCCCGGATTGATTTCCTTAAGTTGCGGCATCTGGCTGCTGCATTGCGGCAACGCCACCGGGCAGCGGGGCTGAAAACTGCAGCCGGCCGACCTGCAGTCCTGCGGGGTCAGCTGTCCGCCCAGCGTGGACAAGGGTTTTCCAGGTTCTGCATTTTGCGGCAGCGAGTTCAGCAGTGCCCTGGTATAAGGATGCGCCGGGGCTTTCAGTAGCGTCAGGCTGGGGGCAGATTCGACAATGCAGCCGGCATACATGACGCAGGTGATGTCAGAGCGCTCGGCAACAATGCCCAGATCATGGGTAATCAATATTATGCCCATCTGCGAGGAACTGCGCAGCGAGTCGATCAGCTCTAGGATCTGGGCCTGTATGGTTACGTCAAGGGCGGTGGTCGGTTCGTCCGCTATTAGCAGATCGGGGTCGCAGGCCAGCGCCATGGCAATCATTACCCTTTGGCGCATACCGCCGCTGAGTTGATGCGGGTAATCCCTCAGGCGGTTTTCAGCCGAAGGAATACCTACACTTTTTAACAGCTGGGCCGCCTTTGCTGAAGCATCCTCCTTGGACATGCCCAGATGCAGCATCATCGGTTCCTGCACCTGTTCGCCGATACGCAGCACCGGGTTGAGCGATGTCATTGGGTCCTGAAAGATCATGCCGATATGACGACCGCGGATGGTGCGCATATCCGCTGCGGACATTTCCAGGAGTTCACTGCCCTGGAAAGTGATGCTGCCGGATACGATCCGTCCTGGGGGGGGGACCAGTCGCATCACCGACAGGGCTGTCATGGACTTGCCGGAGCCGGATTCACCCACCAGCGCAACGGTCTTGCCTTTGTCAATGGTCAGGGTAACATCCTTCACTGCATGCAGCATGCCTCCCGGTGTCGGGAAGCAGGTGTTCAGGTGTGTGATTTGCAGGAGGTTGTTCAAGTTGTTCTCTTTGGCGCATGGTGTTGTGAATAGAGACAAGGTTAACAATTATAACGCGTTATGCCAAGCCATTATTTGATGGTAATCCATCCGGCAAAGTTGCGGCAGGCGCCTAAATATTTGACATGAAACCTGCATTTGTGTTCTTATCTTCAAGTTTTGAAAACGCGTATCTATTACATAGTGATTACACTACTGTTGCTTATCTCATCCCTGACGCCCGGCTTTGGCTTTGGGCGGGAACAGGTTGTTGTTGACGAGATGATCCGGGTGGCCATTGCCAAAAATGCCGCCACAGTTGTTGTTGACGGCGAAGGGGTAACAGTGTCTGACTGGAACGGCAATCCTTTGCCGCTCGATCTGCCGGTGACCATCAAGCGCAGCCGCAATGCGCTTATCATTAACGGTAACTCCTATCGGCGCCTGACCTTCAGTTCTGCCAGGGCCATTTACATTAATGGCAAGCCCTATCGCGGCAACGCCGAGATCTCCGCCACAGAAAAAGGTCTTCTGGTGGTGAATGAGCTGCCGTTGGAGCAGTATCTGGTGGGGTTGATCAACTGCGAGATATCGTCGGCCTGGCCGATAGAAGCTGTCAAGGCCCAGGCTGTCATCGCCAGAACTTTTGCCCTGCAGCGCAAGGAAATACGCAGGAAGGCCCTCTACCATCTGGAGTCCACGGTGATAGACCAGGTCTATGATGGTTGTCTGATCGAGGATAGCAGGGCGGCGCGGGCGGTGCATGAAACTGCCGGAGAGGTGTTGGTTTACGAGGGGAAGATTATCCAGGCCTTTTACCACTCCAACTGCGGCGGCAGAACTGAGGCTTCGGAAAATGTCTGGGGCGCCCCGCTGCCTTATCTGAAAGGTGTCTCATGTGAGTACTGCCTGGCTAATCCATCCACCTCGTGGGAACAGAAACTCAGCCTGAAAACCATTGAGGATCGCCTGCGGGCGGCCGGTCATAAGGTCGGCACACTGTATGAATTGCGGCCGGGACCGTTCAACAATCGGGGGAGGCTCAAGTATATCAGCGCTGTTTCATCCCGCGGCACGGTAAATCTAACCGGCGACCAGTTCCGCAAGGCTCTGGGCTACGGGGTCATCAAAAGCACTAACTTCAAGATGAAGACATCCAACGGTGATATCCATTTCTTTGGCCTCGGTAACGGGCACGGGGTGGGGCTTTGCCAGTGGGGCGCCAAGCAGAGGGCTCTGGAGGGCTTTTCATACGCTGAAATACTTTCATATTATTATCCAGGTACGGAACTCCGCAAACCTCAATTTAACAACTAGATTGGCATGTTACTGATGCAGGTAAAAGATTTTGATTACTGTCTGCCCCCGGGACTGATCGCCCAGTTCCCGGCGGATCAGCGCGACGCATCGCGCATGATGGTGCTGGACCGCAAAAGCGGCGCCGTATCTGACGAGCGCTTCAGAGACCTGCCGGATTATCTGCGGGCCGGTGATCTGCTGGTGATGAACGACACTCGGGTGATTCCGGCGCGCCTTTTTGGTCACAAGCAGACCGGCGGACGGGTGGAAGTCTTTCTGGTGCGCAGATGCGCAGGGGATGATGAAAAGTGGCATTGCCTGATCAAAGGCTCAAAAGGGCTCAAGGAGGGGGCTGTGCTGGCTATGTCGGGCCGCATGCAGGCCGGCATCTGCTCGCGAGAGGATCAGGATACCTGGATTGTCCGCTTTTTCGGTGAAGAGCCCTTTGAAGTCTGGCTGCAGAGGGAAGGGGAAATGCCGTTGCCGCCTTATCTGCAACGTCCTGCCGGCAAGTCGGACAGCGAACGTTATCAGACGATCATGGCGCGCAATCCGGGAGCAGTGGCGGCGCCGACGGCCGGTCTGCATTTCACGGAAGCGCTGCTGGATATGCTTAAGGCAAAAGGGGTTGGTGTTGCTACGATCACCCTGCATACCGGACTGGGTACTTTTCTGCCTGTCCGGGTTGAGCGTGTGGAGGAGCACCGTATTCACACGGAGCATTACCACATTTCCCCGGAGACCGCCGAGGCCATCAGACAGACCAGACAGCGGGGAGGACGCGTGCTGGCAGTAGGCACAACCACTACCAGAACCCTGGAATATGCTGCAGATGGGCAGGGCGGGGTGAAGGCGGGCAGCGGCGAGGCGGATATCTTCATCTATCCCGGCTACAGCTTCAAGGTGGTGGATGCCCTGCTGACAAATTTCCATCTGCCGGAGTCCACCTTGATCATGCTGGTGTCCGCCTTTGCCAGCAAAGACGCCATACTCAACGCATACAAACAAGCCGTAGAGTTGCGCTACCGTTTTTACAGTTACGGTGATGCCATGCTGATCGTTTGAACAGGTTAATCCTTAGTAGAAGTATTTTGATGATTATTTTTTGTATCTGCACTATTATAACCAACTTGATTTTCAAAATGCACAGGGTGTTCCTTGTCTTCTTCCAATTTCAGTCTGATACATAAGGATGCATCATGCCGGGCCAGGCTTGGCAGGCTACAGACTTTGCACGGGCAGATTGAAACCCCCATCTTCATGCCTGTGGGCACCAATGCCACCGTCAAGGCCATGACCCCGGAAAATCTGCGGGACATCCAGGCGCAGATCATCCTGGCCAATACCTACCATCTGTATCTGCGGCCGGGGCACAGGCTGGTGGAAAAGCTTGGCGGTCTGCACCGTTTCATGAACTGGAACAGTCCCATTCTGACCGACAGCGGCGGTTTTCAGGTCTTCAGCCTTGGCGAACTGCGCAAGATCAGCGAGGAGGGAGTCAAGTTTCAGTCGCATATTGACGGCTCCTATCACTTTCTGACCCCGGAACTGTCCATTGCCATTCAGGGGGCACTGGGCGCTGACATTATCATGTGTTTTGACGAATGCCCCGCTGCTGACTGGGATTATAACTATGTGGCCAGATCGCTGGATATGACCACTCGCTGGGCCAGACGCTGCAAGGATGCGCACAGCCGCGAAGGGCAGCAGTTGTTCGGCATCATCCAGGGGGGCATGCATTATGATCTGCGGGCCCGCAGTCTGGAGGCCATCTGTTCCATCGGTTTTGACGGATATGCCCTGGGGGGGTTGTCCGTAGGCGAGGAAAAGGAACAGATGTACGGAGTCATGGAATGTTGTGCTCCCATGATGCCTGAGGATGCGTCTCGCTACATCATGGGCATCGGGTCACCGGAAGACTTGGTGGAGGCGGTCTGGCACGGCTATGATATGTTCGACTGCGTCATGCCCACGCGCAATGCGCGTAACGGCATGCTGTTCACCAGCCAGGGGCGCATCAATATCAAGTCCAAGCAGTACGAAGAGGATGAGGGTCCGCTGGATCCGGAATGCGGCTGTCATGTGTGCCGCAATTATTCCAGGGCTTATCTGAGGCACCTCTACAGGGCCGGAGAGATCCTGGCCTCAAACCTGAACACGTACCACAATCTATATTATTATCTTGATCTGATGAAAAAGATGCGTGAGGCCATCGCCGAGAACCGTATGGACCAGTTTCGCAACAGTTTCAAAAAACAGGCAGCAAAATCCAGCATAACAAATCAAGGAGGATAGTTATATGTCAGGAATAGCTTATGCAATGTCAGGACCGGCAGGTGGTGCCGCCGGAGCAGCGGGAGGTCTGGGATCATTTCAGCAGTTCATTCCACTGGTGCTGATGTTCGCCATTTTTTATTTTCTGTTGATCAGGCCTCAGCAGAAAAAGGCCAAGGAGCACAAGGCCATGCTGGATGCGCTCAAGAAGGGCGACAGTGCCGTCACCGCCGGCGGCATCTACGGCAAGGTCATGTCCGTGGAGGACAACATCGTTGGACTTGAGATTGCAACCGGTGTGGTGATCAAGATTGCCAAAGAGCATATCGCTGCCCTGGTGACAAAGTAGGGCGCAACTATTTAGCGAAGCCAGTCTGAATCGGCTTCAAATTTTACTGAAGGGGGACCGAGCTTTATGCCAAAAGGAAGCGGAATGCGGATCAGCCTGATAACCGTCTTCGTTTTGCTGTCTTTTCTTTATCTTACACCGACACTAGTATCTAAACTGCCTTCCTGGTGGAGCGGGCATCTGCCCAAGGAAAAGATACATCTCGGACTTGACCTGCAGGGGGGCACCCACCTGGTGCTGGAAGTCGATACCGTCAAGGCGCTGGAAGGTTCTCTGGACATTGTGGCCACGGACCTTGAAGATACCCTGACCTCAAAGAGCCTGCGTTTCAAGCGTATCAGCCGTACCGGCGCCGACAAGGTGTCGCTGGTGTTTTATGAGAAGGGCACTGCCGAGACGGTCCAGAAGATGCTCAAGGATAAATATCCTGAATATCAGCAGAGTCCTGCCTATGACGAGGGCGGTTTTGTGGCCCTGGACATCAGGATGAATGAGGCCCTGATCAAAGATCGCAAGGACAAGTCCATTGTCCAGGCATTGGAAACCATCCGCAACAGGATTGACCAGTTCGGTGTTTCCGAGCCGGTTATCCAGCGCGAGGGTCTTGATCATATTGTCGTGCAGTTGCCGGGCATCAAGGATCCCCAGCGTGCCATCGAGTTGATCGGCAAGACGGCCCGCCTGGAGTTCAAAATGGTCCGTGAGGACGTAAATCCCAATTCATCGGTCATCCCGGAAGACGCCGAGGTGCTGAAAGAGCGCGTGGTTGATCCTTCAACCGGCGCGGTGACGGAAGTGCCTTTTGTGGTGCAGAAGAAGACCCTGATTACCGGCGACCTGCTGACCGATGCCCAGGTGCGCATTGATTCTCAGTTTAATCAGCCCTATGTTGGCATCGAGTTCAACTCGCTGGGGTCAAAGCTGTTTGATCAGGCTACCGCTGCCAACGTGGGTAAGCGCTTTGCCATTGTGCTGGACAAGAATGTGTACTCTGCCCCGGTAATCCGCGAACGCATCTCCGGCGGCAGTGCGCAGATCTCCGGCAACTTTACCGAAAAGACCGCCGCAGACCTTGCCATTGTCCTGCGCGCTGGTGCCCTGCCGGCGCCGGTCAAGATTATCCAGAATGTGACAGTCGGCCCATCTTTGGGGCAGGACTCCATCAAGAAAGGGTTGTATGCCGGTTTGATTGGCGTTGCCCTGGTGATCATATTTATGGGGGTTTATTACAAGCTCTCCGGTATGGTGGCCAACTTCGGCATGGTGCTGAACGTGATCTATCTGATGGGGGCGCTGGCTGCACTGGGGGCGACACTGACGCTGCCGGGCATCGCTGCTATCGTGCTCCTGATAGGTATGTCGGTTGACTCCAACGTGATCATCTTTGAGCGCATCAGGGAGGAACTGAGGTTGGGACGGTCACCCAAATCAGCCCTGGAGGCTGGTTACGACAAGGCCTTCCTGACCATTATGGACTCCCATGTGACCACGTTGATCACTGCGGCTGTACTGTTTCAGTTCGGTACCGGTCCGGTTAAAGGTTTTGCCGTTTCACTCAGCCTTGGTGTCATTATCAATCTGTTTACCTCGCTGTACGGCACTAAAGTTGTCTTCGACCTGTTCCTGCATCGCGGGGCAGTCAAGAACATGAGTATATAGGGGGCGCGCCGCATATGGAACTTCTGAAAAAAACCAACATTGACTTTATCGGCAAGCGCAATATCTCTTTTATTATCTCTGCCATCATCTCCATTGTCGGGCTGATCGGTGTCATTCAGATCGGTCGCGGAGCGGCCAACATGGGCATTGACTTTTCCGGCGGCACATCGATCCAGCTCAAGTTTGCAAAACCGCTGGCGATTGAGGATGCCCGCTCTGCGCTGCACAAAAACGGCATCAGTAAGGCGGATCTGCAGGAGATCAAGGATGGCAACAAACTGCTGGTCAAGCTGGACAACAACACCGGCGTTGCCTTGGGAAAACCGGCTGAAGCGGTGCAGTCCGCCCTGAAGAAGGCCTTCCCCGACAATACGTTCGAGGTGGAAAGCTCCACTGAAATCGGGCCTTCCATCGGCAGCAAACTGCGCAAGGATACCATGACTGCTGTCTTGATTTCCCTGCTCGCCATTGTCGCCTACATTGCCTGGCGATTTGACTTCAAGTTCGGCATTGCGGCGACCATAGCCACGGCCCATGACTGTCTGGCCATGGTGGCGGTATTCTATGTGCTGGACAAGGAAATCAACCTGCTGTTTATCACAGCCGTGCTGACGATTGCCGGGTATTCCCTGACAGATACGGTGGTGGTTTTTGACCGCATTCGTGAAAATATGCACAAGGACCTGAAGGGTGCGCTGCACAACATCTTCAATCGCAGCATCAATGAGGTACTGTCCCGTTCAATCATCACCTCTCTGACCACCCTGCTGGCGACTGTGTCGCTGTTTGTCTTCGGCGGCGAGGTGATTCATGACTTCTCGTTTGCCCTGTTAATTGGCATTGTTGTCGGCGTATATTCATCTATCTACGTTGCCAGCCCGATCGTAGTGATACTGGAGGAGCGGGCGCTGAAGAAGTTGGCTGCAAAGGCCTGATGAGGCCGGTTTGATATGACTGGAAAATCCCCCGTATATCGGGGGATTTTTTTTCATGCTTTGGGAAACGCCAAAGTTATCGGCGCTGTCCGAGCTCAAAATCTGTCTCACAGGGAGACGTTGAGAGCGTGGAGAAAACGTAGTAATCGGCAACACGGACCTGGACCATCAACTCTGAAGCGGGATTCAATAACAGCTGAAACGTACACAAATATCGGGATCATGAATGGTAAAACGCTGGGAAATCAAAAAACGTGAGAAGTTTTCTGCTGACGATGCAGCTCGATTGTCTGTCTCTTCGCTAACGGCAGAGATCCTAGCAACCCGCGGCATAACGACTTATGAAGCGGCCCGGCAGTTCCTGAATCCCTCCTTGTCTGATATCTCCGACCCGCATACCTTGAAGGATATCGACAAGGCAGTAAAGCGGCTGTTGTTAGCCCTGGAGCGCAGTGAACGCGTCTGTATCTACGGAGATTATGATGTGGACGGCATCAGCGGTACGGCCCTGCTGGTTTCGTTTTTGCGTTCAGTCGGTCTGGAGTGCGGTTATTTTATCCCCAACCGGTTTGCCGACGGATACGGCATGAATACAGCGGCTATCGCCCGCATTTCAGCGCAGGGATACAGGTTGATTGTTACTGTTGACTGTGGCATCAGCTCCATCAACGAGGCGGCCTATTGCCGGACTGTCGGTGTTGATCTGATTGTGGTGGACCACCACACCCCCAAGGACAGCCTGCCGGATGCCCTGGCTGTACTGAACCCGCTACGGCCTGACTGCCAGTATCCCTTCAAGTCGCTGGCTGGTGTTGGAGTGGCTTACTGTCTGCTGATCGCCCTGCGTCGGGCCCTGCGTGAGCGCGGTGCATTTACGGATAGCAGGGAACCTAGCCTGGCCGATTGGCTTGATCTTGTGGCCTTGGGTACCATCGCCGATGTGGTGCCTTTGACCGGGCAGAACCGGATCCTGGCGTATCATGGACTGAAGCGCATGTCCACATCCCCAAGGATGGGGATCAACGCCCTGAAAAAGGTGGCTGGCGTCTCCGGTGCTGTCAGTTGCGGACAGGTAGGATTCCGCCTGGCGCCACGCCTGAACGCCTCTGGACGTATGGAGAGTGCTGCCGCCGGTGTGGAGCTGTTGCTGGGCGATGATAGTGAAGTTACGGGCCGTTTGGCGGCCGGACTTGATACTGCCAATCAGGAAAGACAGGATACGGAACGGCGCATCATGGAGCAGACCGTGGCCATGATTGAGGAGTCCGGGACTTATCCCCGGTGTCGCAGCATTGTTCTGGCTTCCGCAGCATGGCACCAAGGAGTGATAGGTATAGTTGCCTCACGTCTGGTTGAGCGGTATAATCGTCCCGTCATCCTGATGTCCATCGATGCAAACGGTAAGGCCAAGGGGTCGGGCAGGAGCATTCGCGGCTTTCATCTGCTGGATGCGTTGAAAGCGTGTGCCGACAAGCTGGAACGTTTCGGCGGACACCGCTATGCTGCCGGTGTAGGGCTGGATGCCGCTATGATCGCACCTTTTGCGGATGCCTTCGAGGGCTATGCAGCAGCACATATCAGCAGTGAGCAGCTTGTGCCCTGCCTGGATATTGATGTTGAAGTGGCGCCGCAACATGTGACCCTGGAACTGGCGCAAGAATTGAAGCGTCTGGAACCTTTTGGTGCCGGCAACCCTGAACCGGTGCTGATGATGAGGGGCATGCAGGTGGTGGGTAGCCGGATTGTCGGTGAACAGCATCTGCGCCTGCGTCTTCTAAAAAACGACCACTGTTTTGATGCAATTGCCTTCAGGATGGCTGGTACGGAACTAGCTGGACCGCTGGACATTGCTTTCGTGCCGGAGGTTAACGGATGGAACGGTAACAGCAAGTTGCAGTTGAAGTTGAAGGATATAAGGACGGCACAATAGGTTATGCAGCGTAGCGAACGGTTCGACAAGGCTGAAAAAATCATCAGGATCGGTTTCTGGATCAATGCGCTGTTGATGATTATGAAACTGTCGGCAGGCTATTGGGGGCATTCAGATGCTGTTTTTGCTGATGGTGCCGAAAGTGCCTGCGATTTTGTGGGCATATTTATGACCATGATTGCGCTTAAACTGGGACGGTTACCTTTTGATGAAAATCACCCTTATGGTCATGGCCGGGCCGAGAATCTGGCGGCCCTGTTTGTTGCCCTGGTCATTATCATCACCGGCGCCCTGATCATTTTTGATGCAGTCCATACAATCATGGACAAGAGTTTCAAAACTCCCGGGGGGATCGCCGTTGCAGCTGCTCTGGCAACGATTCTCATCAAGGAATGGCTTTACCGGATTACCGATGCTGTGGGTAAGCAGTTGCACAGTCCTTCGTTGCTGGCTATAGCCAGGGACCATCGCAAGGATGCCGTCTCTTCCATTGCAACCTTGGCCGGGGTGGTCGGCGCATTTTTCGGGTTTGGTATCATGGATCCCCTTGCTGCCGGATTAACCTCTCTGTTCATTTTGCGGATTGGTTATGAAACCTTCCGTGACGCAGCCCACGACCTGATGGACGGTAGTGCCCCTCCGGATTTCATCGAAGAGGTTACCAGGCTTTCTGAAAGTGTTGAACATGTGGAACATGTGCATGAGATCCGTAGCCGGCGCTCCGGCCAGTTCATTATTATCGACCTGAAGCTGGACATGGATCCGAATATGACGGTCAAGGCCTCCCACGATGTGGCAGAAAAGGTCAAAAAACTGCTGTTTGAAGGGTTCCCCAATGTGGGAGATGTGATGATTCATATCAACCCCCATGACGAGGAACATGAAGATTTGATCAGGTTGTGAGCATGGACAATTTCAGGTATTCATACATGTATGCGGTATTGTGGCAACGTTTGAAGGCCAATCGACTATCCATGGTCGGCGGGGGCGTGGTCGTGGCGCTTTTTCTGGTCTCACTGCTGGCGCCGGTCATTTCTCCCTATGACCCCAACGCTATCAATGCCTGGCAGGTGCTGGAGGCACCATCGACAAGTCACTGGTTTGGTACTGACGAACTGGGCAGGGATGTCTTCAGCCGTGTGCTGCACGGCGCCGGCATCTCTCTCAAGGTCGGTTTCGTTGCGGTGGGTATCGCCGTGATTATCGGCACGGTTGTCGGTCTGGTGTCCGGGTACTACAGCGGCGCGATTGATGGCGTGCTGATGAGAATTGTCGACATCATGCTCTGTTTTCCGGCTTTCTTTCTGATTCTGGCGGTAATCACCTTTTTGGAACCGTCCATATGGTACATCATGATCGTGATCGGTCTGACCGGCTGGATGGGCGTGGCCCGCCTGGTGCGCGCCGAAACCCTCTCCATAAGGGAGATGGATTATATCCAGGCGGCCAGATGTATCGGCTGTTCCGATATGAGGATTATCTTTCGTCACATCCTGCCCAATGCCATGTCACCGGTACTGGTCAGCGCTACCCTAGGGGTGGCCGGGGCCATACTTACAGAGTCGGCGCTTTCTTTTCTGGGCATCGGGGTGCAGCCGCCCACACCCAGTTGGGGCAACATACTGACTGCAGGCAAGGACTACATTGAATTCGCCTGGTGGCTCTCATTTTTTCCAGGGTTGGCTATACTGGTCACAGTGCTGTCATATAATCTGCTGGGAGAAGGCATTCGTGACGCCCTGGATCCGCGCAGCCGGTAGCAGGACTTTGAAAAACTACTGCGGAGAGCCGTCTGCGGCGTTGCGCGGTACTCGCAACCTCGGCTAACTAACTGTTATGCCTCGGTTGCTCCGTTCCGTGCGCCTTGCATCCGACCTTCCTCATGACGTTTTTAAAAGCCCTGACAAGTGCTCTTCGTTGAGAAAATTTAGCTGGATTGCTGTTAACATACAAAGCAAGGAGGTTGAACCGACATGAATCTGGGAACCCCGTTGAAAAGTGGCGCCACCAGGCTGCTGCTGCTTGGTTCTGGTGAGCTGGGCAAGGAAGTGGCCATTGAAGCTCAAAGGCTGGGTGTGGAGGTGATTGCCGTTGACCGCTATGCCGATGCACCAGCCATGCAGGTTGCACACAGGAGCCATGTGATCAGCATGCTGGACAGGGAGGCTTTGAGCAGGGTGATTGCCGCTGAGAAGCCCGACCTGATTGTGCCAGAAATCGAGGCTATCGACACGAATTTCTTGCTTGAGCTGGAAAGGGGCGGTCAGAGGGTTATCCCTACGGCCAGGGCCACCAACCTGACCATGAACCGTGAGGGGATACGCCGTTTGGCTGCTGAGGAGCTGGGATTGCCGACCGCGCGTTACGCCTTTGCCTCCAGCCTGGACGAAATGCGGGCCAATGCCGCACAGATCGGTTTCCCATGTGTTGTTAAACCGATCATGAGTTCTTCCGGCAAGGGGCAGAGCGTGGTTAAAGACGCCTCAGAGGTGGAATCTGCCTGGACGTATGCCATGGAAGGGGCCAGAGGGGCTTCCGACAAGGTTATCATCGAAGAGTTTATCAATTTTGACTATGAGATTACCCAACTGACGGTACGTCATGCCGGAGGTACTTCATTCTGTCCAGCGATCGGCCATGTGCAGATCAAAGGCGATTATCATGAATCCTGGCAGCCGATGGCCATGTCAGCTGCTGCACTGACGGAAGCGCAGCGCCAGGCAGAGGCGGTTACCACTGCCTTGGGCGGGTATGGCATCTTCGGAGTTGAGCTGTTTATTCGCGGCGATCAGGTCTTTTTCAGCGAGGTTTCCCCCAGGCCGCATGATACCGGCATGGTGACGATGATTTCCCAGAACCTTTCCCAGTTTGAATTGCATGTCAGGGCTATTCTTGGGTTGCCTGTACTGGAAATTCAGAACTTGGCGTCTTCTGCCAGCCATGTGATCCTGGCCGAAAGAAATGACGATAATGTGCATTTCGAAGGTGTTAGTGAAGCGCTTACTGTACCCACCAGCAAGCTCAGGCTATTCGGCAAGCCGGATACACGCCCCGGCCGGCGCATGGGAGTGGCTCTGGCACAGGGGGCGGATACGGATCAGGCCCGCTCACGCGCGGAATGCAGCGCCCATTGTGTCCGCATTGTTGCAAGTTGATGCACATAACCTTTCGATATCAACAAAAAAGGACTGCCGATTGGCAGTCCTTTTTTGTTGTGCACAATTAAAGAAACTTTTTACTTGATCTCATACCTTTCGGCGATCATGGCAGCTCTTTCTTCAAGCTGCTTTTTGTAAGCCTCCGGGCTGGCGTAAGGCTTTTTGGCTACGCCAGTCTCAATGGCGGCTTTGGCAACAGCCATGGATACGCGGATGAATACGCGCGGATCGAAGGCTTTGGGGAGAATGTAATCGCGGCCGAAGCTGAATTTACGGCCACCATAGGCCTTGATGACAGACTCCGGTATTTCTTCCTTGGCCAGTCCGGCAATTGCGTAAGCAGCGGCCTGTTTCATTTCTTCGTTGATAGCGGTGGCGCGTACATCCAGTGCGCCGCGGAACAGTGACGGGAAGGCCAGCTGGTTGTTGACCTGGTTGTCGTAGTCGGAACGGCCGGTAGCCATGATGGCATCCTTACGTACTTCGGCAACCTGCGGAGGTGTGATTTCCGGGTTTGGATTAGCCATGGCGAAGATGATCGGGTTTGGTGCCAAGCTGGCGACGATCTCTTTGGTAAAGGCGTCCTTGGCGGAAAGACCGTAAAGCACGTCAGCGCCTTTGGCGGCCTCTTCTAGTGTGCGCAGATTTGTATCTGCAGCAAAGAGCTCTTTATATTTGTTCATACCTTCTTTGCGCCCTTTGTAGATAACGCCTTTGGTATCGCACATGATCAGGTTGGCAGGTTTTACGCCCATGGCGATAGCCAGTTTTGCGCAGGAGTTGGCAGCTGCACCGGCGCCGTTCACAACCATGCGTACGTCTTCGATTTTTTTGCCGACGATTTCGAGGGCGTTGATCAGGGCGGCGGCGGTGATGATGGCGGTGCCGTGCTGATCATCATGGAAGACCGGAATCTTCATGGTTTGCTTGAGGGTCTCTTCAATTTCGAAGCACTCAGGGGCTTTGATATCTTCCAGATTGATGCCGCCGAAGGTCGGCTCAAGGATCTGGCAGGTGCGAATGATTTCCTGGGTATCAACTGTGTCCAGTTCGATGTCAAACACATCCACGTCGGCAAAACGCTTGAAGAGGATGCCTTTGCCTTCCATAACCGGTTTGCCGGCCAGGGCGCCCAGGTTGCCAAGTCCGAGTACGGCGGTGCCGTTGGAGATAACAGCTACCAGATTGCCCTTGGAGGTGTATTCATAAGCGGTTTCAGGGTCTTTTTTGATTTCCAGACATGGCTGACCTACACCAGGGGTATAGGCGAGAGAAAGGTCTTCAGCAGTTTTGCAAGGTTTGCTTGGTACAACTTCAATTTTACCTTTACGGCCTTCAGCATGATACTTGAGGGATCTTTCTTCGTAACTCATGTTACCTCCGGATTTTGGTTGATTGATGTTGCGTAGTTAAAGCTTTGGGGGAATGTGGACCTGCATGTGACAGGTTTTAATTACCCTTCGCTGCTTTGCGTTATTAATATACATGGCTTGCCCGGATATGCAATGCTAAAACCTGTTTTAAGGGTTTATGCAATCAGCTGGCCATAATGCGGATTAAGTTGTATGTAAAACAAATATATGAGAAGTTGAGCCCGCTTTTTAACAGTTAATTGACTCAGTGCAGCAGTTATGAGAAGTTTCCTGATAACGCTGATGTTTCAAAACAGTGTATTAAATTTACCCAGTCGAGTAAATTGTGGGTTTTGAAACGCTGTTCAAATTTTTGAAGGCATAGATTGCATTATAAATATTTTCCGGTCAAGTCTTCTTTTTTTGCCGCAACTATTGGGTTTAAATTGGAAAAATGGTCTTACAACTATCTTGGCTGGATGCGGAATGGTGTGGTGCATGGGTTATCGTAATCTTGGAGAGTGTGTGGCAGATTTAGAACGCCGTGCTATGCTGGTGCGGATCGGTGTACCGGTGGATCCGCGGCTGGAGGTAGGGGCTATACAAAGGCGGGTATACCGCGCAGGAGGTCCGGCCCTGCTCTTTACCAATCCGATTGGTTGCAGTTTTCCGCTATTGGGCAATCTGTTTGGAACTCTTGCAAGAACACGTTTTATCTTTCGTGATACCCTTGATGATATCCGCTGCCTATTTGGGTTGAAGGAAAACCCGTTTGCATTATTCAAACACCCCTCAACAATGTTGAAGGCACCTTTGGCGGCCATGCATCTGCTCCCCAAATCAACAACTCATGCGCCTGTGCTAGCATGCAGCAGTTCTATCTCGAACTTGCCTCAGATGGTCTCCTGGCCTATGGATGGTGGTCCTTTCATTACCTTGCCGCAGGTGTATTCTGAAAGCATGGCCAGGCCAGGCTGGCGCAGGTCCAACCTGGGCATGTACCGTGTCCAGCTTTCTGGCAACAACTATGTTCAAGGCAGGCAGATCGGTCTGCATTATCAGATCCACCGTGGGATCGGCATTCATCATGCTGAGGCAATTTCAGCCGGGAAACCGCTGAAGGTGAATATCTTCGTCGGCGGTGCGCCTGCCATGACCATGGCGGCTGTCATGCCCTTGCCGGAGGACATGCCGGAGATCTGTTTTGCCGGACTGCTGGGCGGACATCGCATCCCTATGACAAAAGTTAATAACTATTTGCCTGTTTATAGTGAAGCTGATTTCTGTATCTGCGGAGAGCTCCATCCGGACAGGACACTCCCGGAAGGACCTTTCGGAGACCATCTGGGGTACTACAGTCTGCAGCATGAGTTTCCATTTTTGCAGGTACAGGCGGTTTATCACCGCAAAGGCGCCATCTGGCCGTTTACCACGGTTGGGCGACCGCCACAGGAGGACAGCAGTTTTGGCGCTTTCATTCATGAACTGACCGGCCCGCTGATACCGCAGGTGCTGCCGGGGGTGCGTGAACTGCATGCCGTGGATGCGGCCGGTGTGCATCCATTGCTGCTGGCCGTTGCCAGCGAGCGCTACGTTCCTTACGCGGTAGAACGGGAACCGGCTGAACTGCTGACTATTGCCAATGCTATTCTGGGGCAGGGGCAGCTTTCGCTGGCCAAATACCTGTTTGTATCTGCTTACGAAGATGCCCCGCAACTGAAGGCGCATGATATCAGTGCGTATTTCAGGCATGTGCTGGAAAGGGTGGATTGGCAAAGAGATATGCATTTCCAGACATCCACCACCATTGATACGCTGGATTACTCTGGCAGCGCACTCAATCACGGATCAAAAGCGATAATTGCTGTTGTCGGGGCGTCACGGAGATGCCTGGCGACCGAAGTCCCTGCAGGCCTGGAATATCCGGAAGGTTTCGGCGATGCTCACATATGCCTGCCCGGAGTGATGGCGGTAAAAGGTCCTGTGTCGATGCAGCAGAGGGGTGAAGGGGATGCAGCTATTGCACGGTTTTGCCGTTTTTATGAACAGCGGGATTGCTTCAAGGGGATTGCGCTGGTGGTGATTTCCGATGACGCCCTGTTCGCGTCAGCCAACCTGGATAATTTTCTCTGGGTGACCTTCACCCGTTCCAACCCGGCTACAGATGTGTACGGCATAGATGAGGAACGCAAGGGGCATCATTGGGGCTGCAGAGGCCCGTTAGTGATTGATGCGCGTAAGAAACCCTTTCATGCCCCGGAACTGGAAGAGGATCCGGCTGTCCAGCGCAGGATCGAGCAGTTGGGTGCGAAGGGGGGGCCTTTGCACGGACTGATCTGACAGTTCTTTTAAAAATCTGCCAGATATCTGCTGAACTGGGAGGCGGCCAGGTTCAGTTGTCCGTATAGGCCAGGCAGTTGCGACCGGCATGTTTGGCCTTGAACAGGCGTTTATCCGCCAGGGCTGTCAGGGCACCGCAGGTCAGCTCTTGGCTGGGATATATGCTGGCTACGCCGATGCTGACGCTGACATATCCTGCTGCAGATGACGCCGGGTGTGGTATGTTGAGGTCACGCACCGCCTGCAGCAGCCGTTCGGCGGTGGTTATGGCTCCACGCTGATCGGTTTCCGGGAGAATACAGGCAAATTCCTCCCCTCCGTATCGGGCTACAAAATCAGCCGGTCTCAATGGGGTTGAGCTCAGCTTGTCGGCGATTATTTTCAGACAGTCGTCTCCTGCCAGATGGCCGAAGCTGTCGTTATAGTGTTTGAAATTGTCGATATCAATCATCATCAGCGAAATCTGTGTATTATTCCTCATGGCACGCATCCATTCCCGGTTGAGGGTTTCGTCAAATGCCCTGCGGTTGGGGATGCCGGTCAGGCCATCTACCAGTGACAGCATGCCTAGAAAGTCCTTCTGCCGCTTTAGCTGGATGTGATTTTTTACCCTTAACTTGAAAATATCCGGATTGAAAGACTTGGAGATGTAATCAACGGCCCCCAGCTCCAGACCAAAAATCTCGTCCTTGGACTGATCCCTGGCGGTAATAAAGATGACCGGGATATCCTTGGTCACTGGGTCATTTTTGAGCGCTTTGCAAACCTCGTAACCATCCATCTCCGGCATGATGATATCGAGCAGGATCAGATCCGGCATCTCGCGGATGGCCATTTCCAGCGCCTGTTTGCCGTTATCGGCAAAGATGACCTGGTTGTCATCGCCCAACACTTTGCTCAGATGACAGGAAACGGACGGAGAGTCGTCTACGACCAGTATTTTAGGCGGTTGTGTGTTGGGTTCCAAAGCGTCACCTCCTGTTTAGCGTCGGCGTAATTTTTCGGAACTATCACCGAAAAGCAGGTTTTGGTGTGAAGATCCCACCAGCAGGTGTTCTTCTGAGTTGAGTTCCAACCGCAAACTGTAGCAATGATCGAAGTTGCTCCAGTATCGGCTTTGC
>Ga0302250_1000248_pt1 | contig 63824 bp, 37 predicted proteins | sample AAG_RA_Asp_MG_FD_193536 | JGI IMG/M metagenome (GOLD analysis project Ga0302250, IMG submission 193536) | Enriched activated sludge microbial communities from anaerobic digester in WTTP, New Holstein, Wisconsin, United States - AAG_RA_Asp | ecosystem: Engineered > Bioreactor > Anaerobic >...
CCGGTGTTCCGAGCGGCATTACAAATGCCGCTCAGCGCGCTGCGCCTGGTCGTAGCAGCTACAACCAGACTTTTTATGCTTTGCGGTTTAACGTGCTTTAGCCGTTGAACGGCTGACTAAACGCGGCTAAGCGGCATTTGCAATGCCGCTTTTGAACATTTTTGAATTTGCAATTCAAAATATTATTGCTGGATAATTACAAATTATCCGGTGTTCCGAGCGGCATTACAAATGCCGCTCAGCGCGCTGCGCCTGGTCGTAGCAGCTACAACCAGACTTTTTATGATTCGCGGTTTAACGTGCTTTAGCCGTTGAACGGCTGTTTGAACATTTTTGAATTGGCAATATTCAAAAAACAACTTAAATTTGCACAATTATGCCTACAGGATATCAAATTAAGGATCAAACAGCTCCCTACTTCCTCACATTTCAGGTAGTATACTGGATCGATATTTTTTCCAGAAAAGTATATCGTGACATTATTATTGAAAGTTTAAAATATTGCCAACACGAAAAAGGGCTGGAAATTTATGCATGGGTAATTATGAGTAACCATATACATATTCTTGCCAAAAGCAATACTGGTAAATTAAGCGACACAATTAGAGATTTCAAGAAATTTACCAGCAAAGAGATTATCCGGAACATCATTGAAGGCGATTTCGAAAGCCGGCGAGAATGGCTTTTTCGGTTATTCCAACATGCAGCGCGACGACAGAATAAAAACGGTGATTATCAGGTCTGGACTCATGAAAATCATGCCATTGAAGCGACAGGCAATGAATTTATCGAAACCAGAGTTAATTATATCCATGAAAATCCTGTAAGAGCCGGGATTGTAAGAAATCCTGAGGATTATCTATATTCAAGTGCTCCGGTTTATGCGGGATTTGAGGGGTTGATTGAGATTATCCCGATCGTCTTTCAGGTTAAAACAGTTAAATGATTATAAACGAAAAATTTCATCTTGATCAATGCAATTTCGTCGGTGTTCTGAGCCTACCTGCGGCTAAGCGGCATTTGCAATGCCGCTTTGAACATTTTTGAATTTGCAATTCAAAATATTATTGCTGGATAATTACAAATTATCCGGTGTTCCGAGCGGCATTACAAATGCCGCTCAGCGCGCTGCGCCTGGTCGTAGCAGCTACAACCAGACTTTTTATGCTTTGCGGTTTAACGTGCTTTAGCCGTTGAACGGCTGACTAAACGCGGCAAAGCGGCATTTGCAATGCCGCTTTGAACATTTTTGAATTTGCAATTCAAAATATTATTGCTGGATAATTACCAATTATCCGGTGTTCCGAGCGGCATTACAAATGCCGCTCAGCGCACTGCGCCTGTTCGTAGCAGCTTTAACCAGCCTTTTATGATTCGCGGTTCAACGTGCTTTAGCCGTGGAACGGCTGACCAAACGCGGCTAAGCGGCATTTGCAATGCCGCTTTGAACATTTTTGAATTTGCAATTCAAAATATTATTGTTGGATAATTACAAATTATCCGGTGTTCCGAGCGGCATTACAAATGCCGCTCAGCGCGCTGCGCCTGGTCGTAGCAGCTACAACCAGACTTTTTATGCTTTGCGGTTTAACGTGCTTTAGCCGTTGAACGGCTGACTAAACGCGGCAAAGCGGCATTTGCAATGCCGCTTTGAACATTTTTGAATTTGCAATTCAAAATATTATTGCTGGATAATTACAAATTATCCGGTGTTCCGAGCGGCATTACAAATGCCGCTCAGCGCGCTGCGCCTGGTCGTAGCAGCTACAACCAGACTTTTTATGATTCGCGGTTCAACGTGCTTTAGCCGTTGAACGGCTGACTAAACGCGGCTAAGCGGCATTTGCAATGCCGCTTTGAACATTTTTGAATTTGCAATTCAAAATATTATTGCTGGATAATTACAAATTATCCGGTGTTCCGAGCGACATTGCAATGCCGCTCAGCGCGCTGCGCCTGGTCGTAGCAGCTACAACCAGACTTTTTATGATTTGCGGTTCAACGTGCTTTAGCCGTGGAACGGCTGACTAAACGCGGCTAAGCGACATTTGCAATGCCGCTCAGCGCGCTGCGCCTGGTCGTAGCAGCTACAACCAGACTTTTTATGATTCGCGATTTAACGTGCTTTAGCCGTGGAACAGCTGACTAAACGCGGCTAAGCGGCATTTGCAATGCCGCTTTGAACATTTTTGAATTTGCAATTCAAAATATTATTGTTGGATAATTACAAATTATCCGGTGTTCCGAGCGGCATTGCAAATGCCGCTCAGCGCGCTGCGCCTGGTCGTAGCAGCTACAACCAGACTATATATGATTTGCGGTTTAACGTGCGTTAGCCGTGGAACGGCTGACTAAACGCGGCTAAGCGGCATTTGCAATGCCGCTCAGCGCGCTGCGCCTGGTCGTAGCAGCTACAACCAGACTTTTTATGATTTGCGGTTTAACGTGCGTTAGCCGTGGAACGGCTGACTAAACGCGGCTAAGCGGCATTTGCAATGCCGCTCAGCGCGCTGCGCCTGGTCGTAGCAGCTACAACCAGACTTTTTATGATTTGCGGTTCAACGTGCTTTAGCCGTGGAACAGCTGACTAAACGCGGCTAAGCGGCATTTGCAATGCCGCTTTGAACATTTTTGAATTTGCAATTCAAAATATTATTGCTGGATAATTACAAATTATCCGGTGTTCCGAGCGGCATTACAAATGCCGCTCAGCGCAATACGCCTGGTCGTAGCAGCTTTAACCAGACTTTTATGATTTGCGGTTCAACGTGCTTTAGCCGTTGAACGGCTGACTAAACGCGGCTAAGCGGCATTTGCAATGCCGCTCAGCGCGCTGCGCCTGGTCGTAGCAGCTACAACCAGACTTTTTATGATTTGCGGTTCAACGTACTTTAGCCGTGGAACGGCTGACCAAATGCCGCTCAGCGCAGGACAGCCTCTCAGCGCGAAAGAAGCATAATTAATAATTCATAACTTATAATTCTCTCAGGATCAGTTTTCCATGTATCGTTCGTATTCCTTCAGATCCCATTGGAGGTCCATTTCTTCAAACATCCGTCTGGCTTTGAATAAATACTCACTACCGCTGAGTCCCATCAGGCTGGTTTCGTTATTTTTTGGGTCGCGCAGGCATTTTCCGAGTTCGTAATAAGTACGGGAAAGTTCGAGCCGGCAATTGTATTTTTGAGCTGACCTGATGGACAGCGTAAAGTATTTACTGGCCTGCCGTTGTTTCCCGAGCATCCAGCAGGTTTGGGCCTTTAAACGGTAGGCTTCAGTGGCAGCGCTCCGCATTTTTTTTGACAATCTGATCAATAAACCGATAGTATTAAGCAAGGTATTTCCACTTTTCCTCTGACGCTCCTTACGTTCAAGAGCCAGTGTAAGCTCCTGAAACTCCAGGTGTGCCTTTGCCAGCACATAAGCAAAATGATAAATGGTGATGATCTTCCGATCCTTAACCAGTTTTTCCGCTTCTGCCAGCGATCTTTTAGCGGCATCCAGTTCATTACTGGCAGAATGAGCCAGGGATTTGGCACACCAGATAACGAGCAGCATAGCAAAATGACCTGTTTTAGACGTATAGCTGATACCTGCTTCCGATAATTCAAGCGTGCGATCCATCATCCGGAAACGGTAATGAGCCATCACGGAGAGGCGGTACATTTGTGCTTTGGCATGGCTGTTATCGAAGGATTCAGAAATTTCATCAATTTTTTTGACGATTTCGACCAACCGGTCGTATTTTCCCAACTCCACGCAAGTTAATCCGCAATACACGGAATAAATGGTAGTGGGCCAATGATCTCCCACACTCAGCCCGGCATGATATACATTCAAAAAGTCAGGGTCTTCTTCAATTTGTCCTGTATGAAAGTAATGCATCTTTAACACGAACCTGTAATCAATCAGTGATGCAGGGTGATTTTCAGCTCCTGCATTTTTTGAATAGTCAAGGATTTTCCGGCTCATTTTAAAGGAAATCCCTGTCCACATAAACAAGGATGCACCTTCGGCAAAAATGGAAAGTCCTGTTAAAGATTGTGATAAATCATAGTTAAGTATATCTTTTAAAAGAGCAAATGACTGAAAAAAATATTGCTTCGGGTTCAGGGTGGACAACGACTCAGCCCATTGTGCCATCACCTTCATAGAAGTATTAAATTTTTCATCTGGTTTTCTAAGGAAGTAAAAGGATTGAAAACTGATCTTCAGCATGACTACCAACATACCCGATATTCCAGCCAGTTTTTGGCTTAACTCATTTTCAGGAAATCTGTGATTAAAATACTTATGGATAATTCGATGAAAAGAATCAATGGCAGCAATGTTATTCCCTGCAGCATGCTGAGCAAAAGCGATTTTGATTTCCAGATCCTTGTAATTCTCTTTTTCTGTGTCGCTTTCCGGCGCTTTCGGGAGAATTTTAATGGCTTCCGTATAAAAGTTCAACGCCTCATTGGAAGCTCCGGAACGAAAAGCCTCATCACCGGCTTTAATCAGGTATTCCAGCTTCTTATCCATTACCGCTGCTTTATCGTAGTGCATCGCCAGGACCCCATAAAATTCCGGCAGCTTGCCGGCAAAAACTTTTTCGATGGAACGGGCGATTTTCAGGTGGAGTTCCTTTTTGGTCTTATGAAGAATGGAATCGTATGTAGCCTGTTGCGCCAGCGCATGTTTAAACAGAAATTCAACTTCTTCCTTGTGCCGGTGCTCGTTCAGCAACTGGGTTTCCTTCAGGTAAAGCAGACGGTTGTCGAGTTCTTCAATCGTTTGTGCCGCTTCCTCCAGTACTTTGTAATAAAAATTACGGCCAATAACCGAAGCGGTAAGAAGCAAACCTTTGGTTTTTTCGTCGAGGCGGTCGATTCTCGACAGGATGACCTTATCAATGGTTTCGGGAATGTTGGCGAACTGAATCCGGTCAGTGACAAGGAATAGTCCGTCTTTAACTTCTATCAGTCCCTCATCAATAAACGACCGTAATACTTCTTCGATGAAAAACGGATTGCCTTCCGAGCGCAGCAAAATCAACTGCTTGATATCGACCGGCAGATGGGTACGGTTGAGCAGGTTGCCGATCAGTTCTGCGGATTCGTTTTCCTTGAGCGGCAGTACCGTGATTTCCCGGTAATGCTCCGGAAGGTTATCCTTTACATAGGACTTCAGTCGTTCCCCGGTTTCTTTAAAGCCCGGACGGAACACATTGATAAACAATAGCCTGTGGATTTTCACCAGTTTAAACAACGACTCCATAAAGGTGATGGATGAAAGGTCGGCCCAATGGGCGTCTTCAATCATGATCACGACAGGGCGGATGCTGGCTGCCCGTGCCAGCAAATCCCTGGTGTTTTTCAGGATCAATCGTTCGAGTGCCTCGCCTTCGATGCCTTTAACCCGCTGCTTTGCTTCACCCTCCAACGGGAAGCCCATCATGGTGGCAACAAAAGGGATGATTTCGGAGGCCTGTTCGGGATAGATTCTGAAGATATTGGCCGATAGTTTCCGGAAAGCAGTGGCCGGGTGGTCGTCTTCCATAATTCCCGACCAGGACTTAATAATCTGTATGATGGGGTGGAAGCTCAGGTTCTTCCCTTCCGACAAGGCCCGTCCCTCAAAGAAAGCCACATTACGGATGATCTCCTTTTGCCTGATCTCGGCCATCAGCCTCGATTTTCCGATGCCGGCCATCCCTTCGATGTTCACCACGCCGCCACGCCCGTTGAGCAGTTGCTTGATGGATTCTTCCAATGTCCTGATTTCCTTTTGCCGGCCAACCATCTGCGAGGTGATGATGCGCCCGCTTTGTAAAGGAGGGGCTGTTGGCTCGCTTTTCTTTACCGTTACCTCGTAAATAGCAATCGGTTTTATGTAACCTTTTACAGGGACGGGCTCGAGGGTGTGGTATGCAAATATATCTTTGGTCTTTTCATAGGTTGCCGAACTGACCAAAACCTGGTTCTTTTCGGCAATATCCTGGATTCGGGCTGCAATGTCAACGGTTTCGCCGATCAGGGATTCGCGGAGGTTCAAACCGGAGCCCATCTGGGTTTTGATCACCGGGCCGGTATGGATTCCAACGCGGATGGTCAGTTGAACTGTCAGGTCGTGATCGTTGGTAAAGGATTCCAGCACGGCATGCAACCTCAAAGCCGCATTGATTGCGTTTTTACCGCTGTTCTCATTCCCTGTTTCCAGACCGAACACCGACATGATCCGCTCGCCCATCGAAGGATAAATCGTACCGTTGTACAAGCGGATTTCCTGACTGATTTTCTCATACAAAGCATTGATCAGCGATTTTTCTCCACTGGCATCTTTTACATCCGATAAGTGAATCAATCCCCCGATCTCAGCAATGATAATGGTTGCAACCGGATCGGGTTTCAATTCTGATGTATGGTCTTTATCACTCATTGGGCTTGATTTAGGTTTCCATATATTTTTCGTATTCCTTCAAATCCCATTGGAGATCAAGTTCTTCGAACAGTGATTTTGCTTTCAGTAAATATTCATTGGCACTAAAACCCAAAATTGTATTTCGCTTTGAATCTGAGTCTTGCAAAAACTTACCTGCTGCAAAATAAGTGCGTGAAAGCTCAAGAGGGCAATTGTATTTTTGACCCAACTGGATGGATTTTGAGAAACATTTCAATGTGCTGTTCTTTTTACCAAGCTGCCGGTAAACCATGGCTTTCAACCGCCAGGCCTCAAAGGATTTACTGGGAACGGTCTTCGATATACGAATGATCATATTGGTGGTTTTGAGAACTGAGGCAGCCTCTTTTTTTATCGGTTTGTGATGATCAGTACAATATTTTAACGCTGACCATTCCATCCAGGCCCTGGCGAGTAAGTATTGCGAATAGTAAATCGGAAGAAATTGCTTATCGTGAATGTGTTTACCTGCTTCCTGAAAGGCTTTCTCTGCCTCTTCCGTTTCACCTTTGAGGCTGTGCGACAATGATTTGATACACCAAAGGATGAGAAGGACAGTAAAGTGGCCGCTTTTGCCAGCATAGGCTATACCTTCAGAAATAAGATCCAAATCATCATCCATTTTACGAAACAGGAAATTCCCAATGGCGGACAACCGGTACCACTGAGCCCGGGCGTGACTATTATCAAATGAATCAGCGATTTCATTAAGTTTTTCTGTCATTTTTATAAAACCGTTGTGATCACCTCTATCAATAAACGCATAACCACAATACACTGCATACACGGTAGTGGTCCAGAAATCACCTATTTGCATACCAACTTTAAAGGTGTGTTCCATTGTTTTGTCTTCTTCCAGTATTCCTGAATTGTAATCCAGCAATTTGTTCAGGAAACGGTAGTATATCAGCGGTGCAGGATGATCTTCGGCTCCGGCTTTTTTTGCCAGGTCAAGCATCTTTCTGCCGGTTTTAAGAGACAGTCCGGTATGAATAAAAAAATTACTACCTCCGATAAAAAGTTTCAGACCACTGGCAGATCCAGTGAGGTCATAATTGGATAGTACTTTGAGAAAATAAAATGATTGAAAGAAAGAACGCTTAGGGTTGAATGTGGTGGATGCCTCACCCCAATGAGTCAGTACCCGGGCATAAAGGTCAAATTGCTCATCTGTAGGTTTAGAAAAGTAAAATGAATTGAAATAAAGTTTGAACAATAAACTGAGCAGGTTATATGTAAATGACGTAAGGTTTCCAATACCTGTTACAGGAAAGGTACGCTTATAATTCCGTTGGAGGATCCGGTTGAAGGATTCGTAGGCTTCAAAGTTCCTTCCGGTGGCATGGTGTGCAAATGCGATCTTGATTTCCAGTTCTCTGTAAAGGGATGACAGTGATCCGCTGTCATTGATGGAAGGTATTTTTTTTATGGCTTCAAGGTAATAATTCAGCGCTTCGTTTGAAGCTCCTGATCTGAAGGATTCATCACCTGCTTTTATCAGGTATTCCTCCGTTTTTTCATGCAACTCAGCTTTATCGTAGTGTATAGCCAATACCCCGTAAAACTCCGGAAGCTTGTCGGCAAAGACTTTTTCGATGGATTTCGCGATTTTCAGGTGAAGCTCCTTTTTGGTTTTCTGTAGGATGGAATCGTAGGTGGCTTGCTGCGCCAATGCATGCTTGAAAAGGAATTCAACTTCTTCCTTGTGCCTGTGCTCGTTTAGCAACTGGGTTTCCTTAAGGTATTGCAGCCGGGTGTCAAGTTCTTCGATAGTTTGGGCGGCTTCTTCAAGTACCTTGTAATAAAAGTTCCGCCCAATAACCGACGCTGTCCGGAGCAAACCTTTGGTCTTTTCGTCCAGTCGGTCTATTCTCGACAGAATTACTTTGTCTATGGTTTCGGGAATATTGGCGTACTGGATTCTGTCGGTGACTAAAAATACGTTTTCCTTTATCTCTATCAATCCTTCATCAATAAATGACCTCAACACCTCCTCGATGAAGAAGGGATTGCCTTCAGAGCGCCTCACTATTAGTTGTTTTATATCATCCGGCAGATTGGTCTGGTTCAGCAAATTGCTGATCAGCTCTGAAGATTCTTCTTCCTTTAAAGGTTGAATAGTGATTTCCCGGTAATGCTCCGGAAGGTTTTCTTTTGCAAAGGACTTTATTTTTTCTCCTGTTTCTTTAAAATCCGGACGAAACACATTGATGAATAATAGCCGGTGATTTTTTACCAGCTTAAACAACGACTCCATGAAGGAGATGGATGAAAGGTCAGCCCAATGGGCGTCTTCCACCATGATCACGATGGGGCGGATGCTTGCTGCGCGCGACAATAAGTCCCTGGTATTTTTCAGGATCAGTCGTTCGAGTGCTTCGCCTTCAATGCCTTTCACCCGCTGCCTGGCTTCTCCTTGAAGCGTGTAGCCCATCATGGTGGCGACAAATGGGATAATTTCGGAGGCCTGCTCGGGATAAATCCGGATGATATTGGCAGATAGTTTTTGGTAAGAAACTGACGGGTTGTCGTCTTCCTTAATCCCCGACCACGATTTGATGATCTGGATGATGGGATGAAAACTCAGATTCTTTCCCTCCGACAAAGCCCTTCCTTCGAAAAAAGCAACAAGCTTTGTGATCTCCTTTTCCATGACCTCTGCCATTAGCCTCGATTTTCCGATGCCGGCAATCCCTTCGATGTTCACCACGCCGCCACGCCCGTTGAGCAGTTGCTTGATGGAATCCTCTAAGGCTCTGACCTCCTTTTGCCTTCCAACAATATGCGAGGTGATGATTCGCCCGCTCTGGAGTGGAGGCTGTGTAGGTTCACTCTTCTTTACCGTTACTTCGTAAATGGCAAGAGGCTTTTTGTAGCCTTTTATGGGAACAGGTTCAAGGACATGGTATGTAAACAATTCTTTGGTTTTTTCATAGGTAGCCGATCCGGACAAAATCTGGTTTTTTTCAGCAAAATCCTGTATCTTGCCTGCCATTTCGATGGTTTCGCCGATGAGTGATTCCCGCTGGTTCAGTCCGGAGCCCATCCGTGTTTTGATGATCGGGCCGGTTTGGATACCCACCCGGATGGTAAGCGGAGCCGTAAGGTCATGATCGTTTGAAAAAGACTCCAACACTGATTGTAACCTCAAGGCAGCATTGGTCGCATTTTTTCCGCTGTTTTCATCCTCGGATTCCAGTCCGAATACCGCCATGATCCGCTCACCCATGGAAGGATACACCGTACCGTTGTATAACCGGATCTCCTGGGTTATTTTATCGTATAAAGTATTGATCAGCGAACCTCCATAATTTTGATCAGCAACTCCGGATAAATCTGCCAGACCCCCGATTTCGGCTACCATGACGGTGGCTTCCGGGAAGGTTTTCGTTGCTGAGATTGTTGGTTCAGGGTTCATAGGGCTTGATTCAGGTTTCCATGTATTGTGCGTATTCCTTTAAATCCAATTGGAGGTCCATTACTTCAAACATCGTTTTTGCTTTTTCGAGAAAATAGCTGGCCGGATGGCTGTTTAATTCCTTGTATCTGTTATTTGGATCGGAAAGGAATTTGCCGGTTTCGAAATAAGCGCGGGAAAGTTCGAGGCGGCTCTGGTATTTTTCGCCTGTTTGAATTGCCAATTGAAGATTAATAAAAGCTTTTTTGGATTTCTGTTGAAACATGAAAATCCTCGATCGCAGCAGGTAGGCTTCGGTAAGGTTGCTGACAAATTTTTTGGATTTAACGATCAGCTTGCCGGATGTTTTTAGCAACTCCCTGATCTCCTTATTATTTATTATATTCTTGTTTCTCTTGTCGTTCATCAACGCCAGGCTCAGATGAATTTTTGCTATCAGATAGGATGTATAATAGCTTCCGACACTCTTGATTATTTCCAGATACCCGCTTGCTTCCTCAAAAGATTTTACGGCTGCATCAAGATGGTTATTGTGAATATGGAGGTGGCCTTGGACTAAATCCACTAAAAATGCATGTAACTTGTTATCTGTAGTTTGCATGAAATTCCTGGCTTCGTCTAATAATTCCTGCAGGTGTTCGTATTTTCTGAATTTCATCAGGCACACGAATTTCACCCGATAACCTTGTGCAATGGCAAAACTGTTTTCAAAGGAATTTCCCAATTCTCTAAGTTTATCCGAAATCTCAATAGTACGGGCATAATCCCCCAGCTCGGTCTGCTGCATACCAAGGTACAATGCGGTGACACTGGTCATCCATAGCTCACCTGTTATGAGTCCCGTGTTAAATACTTCATCGGCTTCAATTTGGTAATGCCAATGCCCGGTATTGATATTAAACATGCTTTTTGTCATGAATAGCGCCAAAAGAGGCCTCGGGTTCAATTGAAAATCTGCCTGGTCAACAAGATCAATGATCTTCTTTGAAGTTGGATTAGAGAATGATGCCCAAAGAAATATACATGAAATTTGGATATAAAGTTCCAGAACTGCCTGAGAACCCATGGGATCGTACTTAATAAATCTCCTGACCGCATCAGATGGCTTAAAAATAAAATGTCGTGGATTTATAGTTGAAATAGGGGTACCCCACCCGAGAAAATGTGAGCAAATCGATTCTTCCTCCTTTGTTATTGATTTTTTAAAAAACAGCTTTGGAAATCGAAATGAGAAAGCGATCATGAGCATCCCCCAGATACCCCTCAGCATAATTCCCTTTTCCGTTTTTGCAACCCTGTAATTAAAGTATTTTTCAAAAACATCTTCGTAGAGTTTAACCGATTCAAAATTGCGTCCCACCGCATGATACATATTGGCAATATTGATTCTCAGATCCCTGATCTCATGGTCTTGCGGATCATTTTTTCGCGATTCCGGCAAGGCATGCAGCGCTCTATCCAAGAACCGCAATGCTTCTGACGAAGCGCCTGATTTCATCGCTTCCTCACCGGCCAGCAACATGAAATAAATGGCCTTTTCGTTGTCCTCCGCCAGCTCGTAGTGATACACAAGGGTGCCATAAAACTCATTGATGTTTGCCTTGAACACCTTCTCTATCGACCGTGCGATCTTCAGGTGTATTTCCTTACGCGATTGCTGCATCATGACGTCGTAGGTCAACTGCTGGGCCAGGGCGTGTTTGAAGAGGTACTCGATTTCCTCCTTCTTTTTTGTCTCGGTGATCAACTGTACCTGGGTAAGGTAGGCGAGCCTTTCGTCAAGCTCTTCAATAGTATCTGTAGCCTCTTCCAATACTTTGTAATAGAAATTACGTCCCATGACAGAGGCAGTATTCAGCAATTCCCTGGTCTTTTCATCCAGTTTATCCACCCTGGAAAGAATGGCCTCGTTGATGGTTTCAGGGATGTTGACATTTTTGATTTTTTCGGTGACAATAAAACCACCCTCCTTAACTTCAATAATTCCTTCATCAATAAAACTGCGGATGATCTCCTCAATAAAAAAGGGGTTCCCATCAGTTTTGCGGACAATCATCTTCTGAATTTCCTCAGGAATTGGGGCTTCTCTCAGAAGATTTTTGATCAGATTTCCGGATTCATTTTCCTCCAGAGGATTAACGCTGATGGTGTTATGTTTGCCCGGAAAATTATCCACCAGGTATTTTAAGATGTAATCTCCTGTTTCCTTGTATCCGGGCCGCATTACATTGATAAACATTACAGGGTATTTCTCTGAAAGCTTGTACAATGATTCAAACAAGGTTATGGATGAGCTGTCGGCCCAATGCATATCCTCGATCATGTAGATACGGGGTTTGTTAATTGTAGCGGCTATAATGAGTTCGCGAAGATTTTTCAGGATGAGTTTTTCCAGCGCTTCCCCTTCTATTCCCTTAACCCGTTCCTTGTATTTTCCTTCCAGCGGTAATCCCATCATGGTAGCTATAAAAGAGTAGATTTCATCTGCTTGTTCAGCGGTGATTCCTTTAATCCCCTCATAGATTTTTTTAGATGAAACCGATGGCAGGTCATCTTCAGTAATTCCTGCCCAGTTTTTAATCAAGTTGGTAATGGGGTGGAAACTGAGATTCTGCCCTGTTGATACTGCACGTCCTTCCAGCAAGAGTACTTTTTCCATTATGGGCTGCACTTTTATTTCAGCGACCAGGCGCGATTTGCCGATACCTGCCTTGCCTACAATGTTCACGATGGAGCCTTTACCTGCCGCCAGGTTTCTGATCAGCCCTTCGAGTTGCTCCATTTCGCTGCTGCGCCCCACCATCTCCGAAACAATTTTACGCTGCGGACTAATTTTCAGGTCGAGCTTTTTGTGCTTTTTATTCAGGGGTTCAAAAATGGGAAGTGGTTTTTTGTACCCTTTCACCGGGACGGGTTCGAGGGCATTGAAAGTAAAATCAGCGGTGGTGTGTTGTCGGGTCTCCTCGCCGACCAATATCTGACCGGGCATAGCCATACTGCATATCTGCATGGCCAGATGAATGGCTTCCCCGAAATAGTTTTCACGGGTTCCCGGGCCGGTTCCGAAGGTAGATTTATATACTTTTCCGGTAAAGATTCCGCTTTTCAGTCCGATAGTATCTAACGGGTTTTCGTCTGATTTCATCACGGAAAACCGGCTGATGATTTCCATGGCCGATTTAATGGCATTCAAAGATGCCTGGTTGCTTTCGTTCTGCAACCCGAAAAAAGCCGTTACCGTTTCACCCTGGAATTTATCCGTTACTCCCCCAAACAACCGCACTGTATCATCCGTCATGGAAATGCAGTTTCCCAGCATGGCCAGCGCTTCACCCGAACCGGAACTTTCAATCAGTTCCGTAAATCCGGTGAAGGTTACACAGAGTACGGTAACTCGCAGCGATTCCGAATGTGGGGACTGGGCAGACATCTTTATCTATTGTAAGGGTTTACAAGGCTTTCTTAAAATCTGATTAAACATTCTTTGCCACAAAGACTCTAAGTCTTAAAGAATCACAAAGAATTGATTTACAAATACATATCTCTTTGTGAATCTTAAAGTTTTTGTGCCTTAGTGGCAGAAATTGTTCTTTAATATATTCTCCATGTTTTATGTAAGACTTTCAAAAAGATCGAGCAGCATGTCCTTTTTCCGTGTGGCTACCGGAACCACCGAGCCGTCGGTCATGATCACATCCCCTCCGTCCATTTTATCAAAATAACTCAGTTTTTGGATGTTGATAATATGGGTTTTATGAATACGAAAAAAACCTTTATCAATCAGCAATTCTTCATATTCCCGGATGGGTTTGGACACCAGGATTTTTCTTCCGTCTTCCATGTGAAAGGTGGAATAATTGCCGTCGGCCTCAATGCGGATGATATCCTCAATATTGATAATATGAACCTTTTCGCTGGTTTTCAGCAGCATTTTATCGGTTTTGTTCAACATGCGAAGGTTCTCATCCATGGCTTTCCATTTCAGTTTTTCTTCAAAGCGGATGAGGTCGCCGGCCCGGTTGATGGCCAGGGCCAGCGCTTCGTCGTCGATGGGTTTGAGGATATAGTCCACGGCTCCGAATTTATACCCTTTGATGGCATATTCCATATAGCCTGAAATGAAGATCACCCTGAAGTCGGGTTTGTTGAAGTGTTTGATCAGGTCGAATCCGCTTCCGTCGGGCAGTTTGATATCGAGCAGCACCAGGTCGGGTTCATGTTCGTTGATGGCAGCCACCCCTTCTTTCACCGTGGCCGCTACTGCCAGGATGGAGACGTTGGGACAAAAGTCAGCAGTTACCCGTTTGATGAGTTCTGCTGAAAAATGATCATCATCTACAATTATAGCCCGAATCATGAAAAGATTTTCCACAAATATAATTCTTTTGGTGAGAAAATCAAAACCTATTTTACCGAAAAATTTACCGGCGTATTTCCTTTACGATAATAATATCTTTAGAAATGATCCTGTTTCCGGTCAACACCCGTAAATAATAAATCCCTGAGGGCAGCCCTGAAACATCCAGTGATGCCTTTTGAGGTCCCGGGCATCCCGGTTCATTTTTCTTTTCGAGGACTTTTTGTCCGGTAAGATTAAAAATGGACACGATGGCATTTACAGCCTCCGGTGCATTATATTCCAGGGTTAGCATTCCTGAACCGGGATTGGGGTAAACACGGATATACCGGCTGGGTTCATCCCCTTTGTGATGGTCATATTCAATTTCCGGAAAGCCTATCGTCTGGCAAGCCTCTTCCACCTCAGCCGGGCTGGAGCAGCCGGTAGCATTGTCGTATATTTCGATTGTGCCGTTTGGCGCAGCCAGATAATCACAGATGCTCACGACAGCGCAGTTTGACAACGAATCGTTACCATAAATATGCAGCCCTGATATTGAGCCCGGATTTATGTTGTCTATGCCCGTAATACTCTGAAGTATATCGTTTTGAGTGATATACAGGTAACCGGCGGATGTCAGGCTCTCCAGCCCTGTTAAACTGTTCAGAAACGGGTTGTCGACGATGCTGAGACCGCCGTTTATGGTACTTAAAGCGCTTAGTCCTTCGAGGCTGGTCAGGCTATTGCCGAAAATCTGCAATCCGCCCAGTACTGTCAGATGATCAAGCCCTGACAGATTGGTCAGATTATCATGGCCTTCAACAGACAGCTGACCTGCAATTGATGTAATGCTTGTTAACCCATCCAGGTTTGCTATGTCTCCATAACCCAGAACTGTGACATCGCCCTGTAATTCTGAACAGTACGGATAAGCCGATTGGAAATGATCAATATCATATTGAGTGGTAAAATAATAATTGCCATACGGAAGGCAAGGCAAGGAGTCTCCGCAATAACCGGCTAAATCCACCACCCCGTTACAGCCGGAAGCATTGTAGTAAATATCGACAATTCCTGCCGGACTCTGCAGGTAATCACAAAGCCACGTTACATCACAGGCTGATAAGGATGTATTGCTTCTGATGGTAAGATCACCTCCTATGGAAGTAAGATTACTAAGTCCTGTTATGCTGGATAGGTCGGAATTGCCAATGATCTCAAGATAACCGCCCATGGAGTTCAAACTTTCCAATCCAGCCAGATTAGCAAGGCTAAAATTATGTTCTATTTCAAGAAAACCCCCGATGGAAGTAAGGCTTTCCAACCCGGAAATGCTTGTCAGATCAACATTCAAAAGTATAGAGCAGTTTCCGCCTATGGAAGTCAGATTCTCCAGCCCCGCCATGCTGGTCAATCCATTGTAATAAATGTTAAAATAGTCTCCGATACTGGTCAGATTTCCCAGCCCGGACAAGCTGGTCAGCGCGTTGTTATAAGAAATAGCCAGGGTACCCCCGATGGTAACCAGACTATCCAGCCCCTCCAAGCTGGTCAGCGCGTTATTATAATAGATATTAAGCACCCCCCCGATGTTACTCAGGCTTTCCAGCCCTGACAGGCTGGTAAGAGCATTGTTATTTGATATACTGAAGTCATTTCCGACAGAATTCAGGCTTTGCAGGCCACTTATACTGGTCAGGGCGCTGTTATGTGATATCATAAAATTATCCCCGATGGAAGTCAGATTTCCCGGCCCGGATAGGCTGGTCAGCACATCATTATAATGGATACGACAAAATCCGCCGATGGAGGCCAAACTTTCCAGCCCCGCCAGGCTGGTCAGTGCATCGTTGGATTCTATCCAAAGATCGCCCCCGATGGAAGTCAGACTTTCCAATCCCTCAAAACTGGTCAGCGCATCGTTACCAAGTACCCAAAAATATTCACCGATGGATATCAGGTTTTCCAGTCCGGCCAGGTTGACCAGTGATGGATTTCCCATATAGGCCCAATAGAATTCACAACCAATACTTAGGCTGCCTCCGATGTAATTGAGATTTTCCAGTCCTGTCAGGCTGGTCAGGACAGGATTTTCAGAAATGCTCACTGCACCTCCAACCGAAGTCAGGTTATCCAGTCCTGTCAGGTCGGTCAGGGCAGAGTCACCCCAAATTAACAGCCAGTCATCGATGGAATTCAATCCTTCAAGCCCCGTCAGTCTGGTCAGGGAAATGTTATCATAAATTTTAAGGGAACCCCCGATATGCGTTAACACAGTCAATCCGTACAAATTGCTGATGGAATTTCCGGAGATGGTCACATCCCCTTCAATCTCCGTGCACCCCGGGTAGTTGACCTGGAAATTATCGATTTCTTCCTGTGTGGCGAAGGTGATGCCTTCGGGCAGGCAACTCTGAGTGAAGGCCAGGGTGTGGCTTATGGTTACGATCAGGATGGTTGAGAAAAGTTTTTTCATAATTAGAAGCTTTTAATGATTTTTCCGATAAAAATTTGTTGATACGCCTGCAACCGGTAATAATAGATCCCTGCCGGGAATGCTTCCATATTCCATTCTAGGCTATGCTTATCAGCCGTCAACGTGCCTTCCAGTGCCACTGCCACCTCCTTTCCCCATGCATCATAAATTTTGAGTGTTACCCATTGACGCTGGAATAAGTGAATTGTAAAATGCAAAACACTTTTGGCCGGATTGGGATAACAACCTACTCCTGGCTGCCGCTGGCCGGTTTCCGTCTGGATCTTCAGCGTCCCGCACGCCACCTCCACCTCCTCCTGGCTGTCGCAGCCAGGGGCATTGCCAGAGATTTCTATCGTTCCGTTTGGCGCTGCCAGGTAATCGCAGATGCTTTGAATGGCACAAGTGGATAAGGAACTGTTATTTTTAATGGTTAAATTGGTAATGGAAGCCTCTTCAATATGGTCTAACCCGGTCAGGCTGGTCAGTACATCGTTAGCCAGAATATCCAGATCCCCCCCGATGGAGGTCAGGCTGCTCAGCGCGGTCAGGCTGGTCAGGGCATCGCTGTATGAAATCACAAAATTACCCCCGATGGAGGTCAGGTTATCCAATCCGCTCAGGCTGAGCAGGGCGTCATTCCTGTGGATATCAACATCACCGCCGGTTCCCGTCAGGTGGTTCAGGCCATTCAGGCTCAACAGGGCATGGTTGTAACTAATATCAAGATTTCCCCCGACAAAGATTAGATTGTCAAGCCCGGTAAGACTGGTTAAACCAGGATTTCCGGCCCCGTAAACCCCGATTCTCAGGTTGCCCCCGATAGCAGACAGGTGGTCTAATCCGCTCAGGCTGGTGAGTTGAGGGTTACCTAAAACCTGAAGATACCCCCCAATGTAAGTCAGGGCATTCAATCCGTTCAGGTTGGTAATGTCACTGCCATTAATGGTTACATTCCCTTCAATATCAGTGCATCCCGGATAATGAGTCTGAAAATTATCAATCTCCTCCTGGGTGTTGAAGGTGATGCCTTCGGGGAGGCAGTATTTGGTACAGGCTTCCTCCACCTCCTCCACACTGTTGCATCCCGGGGCATTGTCGTAAATCTGAATATTTCCGTTGGGCGCGGCGAGATAATGGCAGACGCTGATCACTTCACAGGAGGATAAGGAACTGTTACCGGTAATGATTAAGTCTGTGATGGAAGCCTCCGTAATATTTTCCAATCCGGAAAGGTTCGTCAGGGCATCATTGTCCGCAACTTCCAGATACCCACCTATGGAAGCGAGGTTGTCCAGTCCGCTCAGGCTGCTCAGGGCATCGTTGTCATACATTTTCAGGAATCCTCCTATGGAAACCAGTGCTTGTAATCCGTTCAGGTTGGTAATGTTGCTTCCGTGAATGGTTACAGATCCTTCTAACTCCGTGCAATACGGATAATTAACCGGAAAATTATCAATTTGTGCCTGGCGGGAGAAAATGATGCCCTCAGGCAGGCAATCATTATTGCAGTCTTCCTCCACCTCCTCCGGACTGTTACACCCGGGGGCATTGTTGGATATCTGAATGGTTCCGTTTGGCGCTGCCAGGTAATCGCAGACGCTTTGTGCTTCACAGGTGGCTAAGGAAGCGTTGTTTTTAATAACCAAACCATCCAGGGAAGCCGCTTCAATGTTGTCCAGACCGCTTAATCCGGTTAAGGAGGAGTTTTGCTGAACATAAAGATACCCGCCGACGGAACTGAGGTTATTCAATGCGCTCAGGCTGGTCAGCACAGGGTTATATTTTATTTCAAGATCTTCCCCGACGGAAGTCAGGTTATCCAGGCCGCTCAGGCTGATGAGGGCAGGATTTCCGGCAGGAGAAGAGGCATAATATCCAATTAACAGTTCCCCTCCGACAGAAGTCAGGTTTTCCAGTCCGTTCAGGCTAACCAGGTTATTATTGCCGGAAATGCCAAGCCAGCTCCCGATTGTAGTCAGGTTATCCAGTCCGTTAAAGCTGCTAAGGGCGCTATGTTTAATATCCAGATACCCTCCGATGGAATTTAGATTGTCAAGCCCGCTCAGACTGCTCAGCGAGGAGTTATCATGAATCTCGAGATACGAATTCACGGAATGCAGGCTATTCAGTCCGTTCAGACTCGTAAGAGCATTATTACCCCGGATTTTTACATACTCCCCGACGGTATTCAGATTGTTTATTCCTTCAAAGCTGACAAGGGCGTTATTAAGTTCAACCTCCAGATATCCCCCGGTTGAATACAGATTGCCCAGCCCGTTCAGACAGGTTAATGCATTGTTGGAACGAATTTTCAGATATGCTCCGATAGAAGTCAAACTGTCCAATCCGCTCAGTGTGGTTAAAGCATTGTTAAATTCAATATACAGAGCTCCCCCGATGGAATACAGGTGTTCCAACCCGCTCAGGCTGGCCAGGGAAGTGTTATAGCCAATACTAACGTTCCCGCCGATGGAAATCAGGTTTTCCAGTCCGCTTAAACTGGTCAATGTCTGGTTTCCGGAAATAAACAGAGATGCCGGAATGGCAGACAGGCTTTCCAACCCGCTCAGGCTGGCCAGGGAAGGGTTATAGTCAATACTAACGTACCCGCCGATGGAAATGAGGTTTTCCAGTCCGCTCAGACTCGTCAGGGCATTATTGTCAGATATATTAAAATTTCCCCCGATGGAAGTCAGGTTGTCCAATCCGCTCAGGCTTGTCAGTCCAGGATTTCCCCCATATTGATAATCCCCAATTCGAAGCGCTCCCCCGATGGTTGCCAGGTTATCCAGCCCGCTCAGGCTGGTCAGGGCGCCATTGCTAAAAATTTCCAGATTTTCGGGGATGTAAGTCAGATTATCCAGCCCGTTCAGACTGGTCAAAGCGTTGTTATTATAAATGAGAAGATGCCCTCCGACGGAAGTCAGGTTGTGGAGAGCGCTCAAACTGGCCAGAACAGGATTTCCGGCATCCGTGTCCCCAATTCGTAGATTTCCGCCGATAACCGTCAGGTTGTCCAGGCCACTCAGGCTGGTCAGGGCGCCGTTATTTAAAATACTCAGATGCCAACCGATTGAAGTCAGGTTGTCCAGACCTGTCAGACTGCCCAGCGCATCGTTGTCAGAAATGATTACATCACCACCCATGGAGGTCAGGAGACCTAATCCTGACAGACTGGTCAGTCCCGGATTTGCGCCCACATCAAGATCCCTCCCAACTGTATTCAAATTCTCAAAGCCGGTTGAACTTATCGTGGTGAGCAGAGTATCGCCTTCAATCCTGAGATCGCGCCCGATATGCCTCAGATTCATGAGGCCGGAAATCTCCGATAGTAAATCGTTGTCTGTAATATACAGCGACCCTTGTATTGAATCCAGATTCATCAGTCCCTGCAAAACAGACAGGCTAAGATTGTTAAGAATCTTCAAACTTCCTCCGATATGGGTAATGCTGTCTAAACCGTCGAGGTTGGTGATGTTGTCGCCATTGATTGTAACATCCCCTGCCATCACCATGCAACCGGGATGGTTAACATGGAAGTTATCTATATCTGCCTGATCCGTGAAATGGATCCCTTCTGGCAAGCAACCCACAGGCTCACCAATGATCATTATATGGTCATTGCTTCTTTTACTGTTTAATCCATCACTATCAGAGCCTAACATGTAATCAAGGAAAAAAGTACCTGTCTGGTTATCCGTGAATATCTCAAAATCTATAAAAATGTTTGTAGTATAATCTGGTACAAAGCCATCCCCAACCCACCATTGGTAATTTTCCGGCGGCGGATCAATCAACGACATCTGTTGGGTTAAACTTTGAGAAAAGTGAAGATAACTTTTGGACAAATTGTTAATCCTATATTTGATGGAATCAGTTGTTGTCCATCCATCTGGCATTAAAATGCCGAAGTAACCAACAGTTCCGTAACGGCTGTATTCTGATGTAATGCTTATCTGAACGTCGAAGGAACTGTCCGGATCGGCGGTATATGGCTGGGTTACGAAATCGAATTCGTAACATCCCTGAAACAGTAACAGGAAAATCAGGCATTTTACAAGAATTGGCAGTTTGAATTTATATTTTTTCATGGCATTTATTTTTTACGGTTTAACCTTCACAAATTTTTTCATGATCGTTTCGTTTCCGGCCTGCAGGCGGCAATAAAAGACACCCGGCGGCAGCCCGGAAACATCGAATTTTACCTGCTGTTGTCCGGGGCTTTTCAGTTCATTCACAGTTTCAAGTATCTGCTGTCCCGTGAGGTTAAAAAAGCCAAGGCTACCTCAGCCATGTAAATAAAGGTGGTGGTATCCACCGGAACACCCTGTTCGATACTGGCAAACCCATAGTTGCCGATCCATTTTACTTCACCATTTTTAAGGATGCAGGCAGAAACGCCTGCAATATGAGCTGTTTCCATTCTTTCCGTGATATATGAATCGAGGTAAGGACTGGGAAGGCCTTCCTGTGCCCTGGAAAAAGCGCAATTCATGATCAGCAAAGTAAATATCAGGATGTTTTTTTTCATAATAATTGATTTTTTAAAAAGGCAGAGAGCCGGGAGATCACATCAACCTCCCTTGCCCGCTGCCCTTTACGGTTATGTTTTACTTTTTGATAAACTTTGCGATACGTACATCTTCACCGGATACCCGCTTACAGAACCAGGTACCGTGCTGAAGATGGCTTACATCTATAATTATTTCGTGCTCAGTTGCCGATATAATCCTGTATTCATTCGCTTGCTGACCCATGGCATTAAATACTTCAATCCGGGCATCCGCATTAGCGGGCGAATCGTTTACAATGACTATTACAGAAGAGGCAGGATTGGGAAAAAGCTTCAGTTCACCAACGGCATGATGATATACTCCCACCTGAGGATAATAGTAACAACCCATTTCAGGCGCCGTGCCGTCCGGGTCGGGCATGGACGGATCACCGGCATTGATGCAGGGTGACAAGTCGAGGTCGAGGTTAAAATCCCCTGTCAGCGGATCCACAAAAACAGGATCTTTGTCAATATTGTTCTCGTAATTACCAGACTGTATTCCATAAGGGCCGATTCCTGATTCCCCTCCCTGCACATCGCAATAGGTTATCGACACGTTGCAGTTGTTTGAAGTGATGGAAATTTGCTGCCCCATAACATTGGCTTCATTTCCCCAAAAGATATTATTGACTAAAACCGGGTTTGAAAATGAATACACATCCATGGCGCCTCCGTTACTGCCGGCATTATTTAAACTAAAAGTATTGTTGATGATGAGGGGGTCACTGTTATCCCACACCTGAATGGCGCCTCCGTCATTTTCCGCGCTATTGTTATAAAAAAGGCATCTGCTGATGGTGGGATCTGAGCCCAGGTAGCAAAACACGGCGCCACCGTAACCTGCAAGGTTATCATAAAATGTACAATTATGAATAAGAATGTCGGAATTTTCAAAAGCCATGGCGCCTCCACAAGGCGGATATAATCCTGATAAAACGGCTTTATTGTGCCGGAAAACCGTGTTTTGGATTTTTATTTTATCTACATTGCGCCCCGCCATTGCGCCGCCACTGTTATACTGGGGTGCAGTACCCTGGCCAAGACCATACTGGAAAATACAGTGGTCGAACCGTGAAGTATCATTTCCGGCAGGTGTTTCGTCGAAATCAAGGCCATCCCACCACAGGTTTGGGTTGGAGCTGGTGAACAGGATGTTGTGATCAGCCGTTCCTTCGGCTTTCAGGCATCCCTGCACACCGAAATGGTATGGTCCGCGCACCCCGATTCTCACTCCGGGGTCGATGGTCAGCGTTGTCCCGTTTTCGATGAGCTGGTGCCCTTCGATATAATAAGGCGAGCCATCCAGGGTCAGCGTTCCGGCTAAGTTTCCTTCGGGCAGAAAAGTGGCTTTATCGTGCAAGGCTACCAGTGAGGCTTCATGCATACTATAAAATGATCCGCTTCTGCCATTTCCGTTTAAGTACCCCTCCGGGCTCATTTCTCCCGTAAACATCTCAATATAATGGGTACCGATGTCTTTTAAAAAAGATTGCGCCACATATTGGGCTTCGACGGAGGCATTTTGAGAGATGTCGTAAAGCTTTCCAATGGAAGAATGCGTAGTCCAGTAAGTTGCATATGAAATCAGTTTGTTGGTATCGCAGAGCATTTGCAGGATCGGTTCGCCATTGAGTTCAAAAGTAAACAGGTTGTTGTATTCATTCAGCCAGGAATGGCCGTTTTCCATACCCCAGTCTTCGCCTTCAACATCAGGTCCCAGGCTTACAAGCCCCATTTTTATTTTGATATCGCCAATTTCATATCCCCTGTATTGAAGCTGAAGAAGGGTATTCTGAAATCCTTTTTCCACATTGAGCAGGTGACACAGGGCAGCATCGGGACTGGGATCCAGATCGTCATAATCCACGGAGGCAGCATAGTACGTAAAGGTGCTGTGACCATTTCCATAAGGTTCAGTACCTGATCCGTCGGCATCCCATGCGGCGCCGCCTTCATGATCGGAGCGAAGCCCAAGCATGGGTATTTCGGGCAGACCTTTTTCAATATTTCCACTGATATTCCGGTAGGATCCGGTTCTTCCGTTGCCGGTAAAAGGAACTGTCGAACCTAAGCTTTGAAAATTGAAGCGCAATTCATGCCCGGCAACATCGAGCAGGAAGGCTGCAGCTACTGCTTTAACTGCAGCAGAGCTGTTGCCCGAGGCGTCCGCCGGAACGAAAAAGTTGGATTCCATTTGCCATATCCAACCCGTTGACACGCCATAATTAAACATCATATAATTGGTAATGCCTGAAATCATGGGTTCACCATTAAGCGTCATTAGGGAGTTTGTGGGATAAAAATTTAGATGATGCTCATTTCCGAATGTAAACCAGTCTTCGCCCTCAAGGTCATTTCCCAGGGAAGCCAATCCCAATTTAACTATTACTTGGCCCGGTGTGAATCCATTGTCGGTGAGCGCCTGGGCAAACAGCGGAAAGTCAGTGCCGATGCTTGTTACATGGGCGCCTGCTGCTGCTGCAGGGTTAACATAGTCGCGCGAAGCAATATAATACGTAAAAGTACTATGCCCGACTCCATAAGGTTCGGGTCCGCTTCCATCCGCATTCCAGGAAGCAGCTCCTTCGTTATCGCTTACCAATCCCTGAACGGCGATTTGGGATTGAGTTTCCGGTGAAACCAGCATCAGACAAAAACTGATGAGGGTGAATTGAATCATGAGTGTAATTTTTTTCATAGCTCCTCCATTTTAGAATTTTGGTTACTGATTCAAAATTAGGAAGGAGCCGGATGATTATCGGATCCATTTCACGAACGCAGGGGTTTAATGCAGGAACGTTGAAGGGAAGGTTTCTCGCTTCGCTCGAAATGACAAGGGGATTGACGAATGGCGAATGACGATTTTATTTGCAATTTACTGTGGCTGAGCGGCATACTTATGTCCGTGGCTAAGCGGCATTTGCAATGACGCTTTAAACATCTTTGAATTTGCAATTCAAATGATTATTTTTGGATAATTACAAATTATCCGGTGTTCCGAGCGGCATTGCAAATGCCGCTCAGCGCGCTGCGCCTGGTCGTAGCAGCTACAACCAGACTGAATATGATTTTCGGTTAAACGTTCTTTAGCCGTGGAACGGCTGACCAAACGTGGCTAAGCGGCATTGCAAATGCCGCTCAGCGCGCTGCGCCTGGTCGTAGCAGCTACAACCAGACTGTATATGATTTTCGGTTAAACGTTCTTTAGCCGTGGAACGGCTGACCAAACGTGGCTAAGCGGCATTTGCAAATGCCGCTCAGCGCGCTGCGCCTGGTCGTAGCAGCTACAACCAGACTGTATATGATTTTCGGTTAAACGTTCTTTAGCCGTGGAACGGCTGACCAAACGTGGTTAAGCGGCATTTGCAATGACGCTTTGAACATTTTTGAATTTGCAATTCAAATGATTATTTTTGGATAATTACCAATTATCCGGTGTTCCGAGCGGCATTACAAATGCCGCTCAGCGCGCTGCGATAGTATCGCTCCCAGCGATGCTATCGCTAAACGAGCCGGCTTTGAACATTTTTGAATTGGCCATTCAAAATATTATTGTTGGATAATTACCAATTATCCGGTGTTCCGAGCGGCATTGCAAATGCCGCTCAGCGCGCTGCGATAGTATCGCTCCCAGCGATGCTATCGCTAAACGAGCCGGCTTTGAACATTTTTGAATTTGTAATTCAAAATACATAATAACATACTGATAAACAGAGTTATAATACTACCGTTACCTGAACGGTGCGTCTCCGTTTACGGGACGGAGCGTCTCTCATCAGGGGGATGCCCAATCTATCCTTCACGAGACGGAGCATCGCCTGAAGGAGTCCCAATGTGCCAGATGCAGTTCAAATATCTGCGAAAATCTGCGCGATCAGCGGGAGTTGGTATTTCCCGGCAGATTACACGGATGCATGCAGAAATATACTTCAATTGCTAATCTGCTCATTACTCATGGCTCATTTGTTTTGTTTCTTCATTTGGGTACGCGATGAAATAATAATTCAGCCTTTGATAATACTGCTCATGAAATTCTGATGGCGATAAATGGGAACGGTTTTTCAGGTATCGGTCGATCAGCGAGATATGATAATCCACCTCCTCATCAAAAAACTGAAAAATCTGTTCAGGAGTTACATGGTAGTAATTGGAAGCGCCTAATCCAAACTCAAATAAAACCACCGGCCTGGATTTCAGGAGGGTATTTTTCGCTCCTTTTAAAACGTTATACTCGGCGCCTTCCACATCAATCTTGATAAAATCGATAAGGACATCCTCAGGAATTACTGCATCCAGCCGGGCAGTTTTTACTGTAATTTCTGTGATTTCCGCATTATTATCAGGGTAATCCCTGACCTTTAATCCACTGTATGCCGGATACTTATTGACCCAGTTAAATCTTGCCTCTCCTTCGGAATCACTGAGCGCCAGATTGTAGATTTCTACCCTATTTTTGGGGGGGGGGGGGGAGAGAATTTGCCTGAAATATAGCGATAATATTCAGGGATAGGTTCAAATGAAAAATGTCTCCCATTGGGTGATAATCCAAGGATGATGGAAAGAATTTCGCCTTTGAACCCGCCAATATCCACGCAGTTGGAGTCCGGCTTCAGGATCGATTTCATGAGTTTGATCGTCAGTATATCATACCGGATATTTTTGGTTACCGGAATCCTGAGGAATAGTAACAACTTCCTGATTATTTCTTTCATGTTAAACGTGTTGTAATTACTTTCTTCGGGCAAAAGTATGAAATTCTTAAATTTGCCGCATAAAATAAAAATATGAACAAAACCTCCTCCCGGAAAAACGGGGTTTCGGATGCCCGGCCTGAAAAGCTCAGTCCGGCCGAGAAAGAGGCGGAACAACTGCTCCGTCCCGGCAAGTTTGAATTTTTTGCCGGTCAGGGACAAGTGGTCGAAAACCTGAAAATATTTGTACAGGCCGCCCGTCAGCGCTCCGAACCGCTTGATCATGTTCTCCTGCACGGCCCCCCGGGGCTGGGTAAAACGACCCTTTCGTACATCATCTCCAATGAGCTGGGGGTCGGCATCAAGGTAACCTCCGGGCCGGTACTGGAGAAACCGGGCGACCTGGCCGGATTGCTGACCAATCTCGATAAAAATGATGTGCTGTTTATCGATGAAATTCACCGGCTGAGCCCATTGGTAGAGGAGTACCTGTACTCGGCCATGGAAGATTACCGGATAGACATCATGATCGAAAGCGGACCGAATGCCCGCAGTATCCAGATCAATCTGAACCCGTTCACACTCATCGGCGCCACCACCCGCTCGGGATTGCTCACGGCTCCCCTGCGTTCCCGCTTTGGGATCAATTCCAGACTGTCCTACTATGATGCCGAAACCCTGAAAAAGATCATCATCCGTTCCGCTTCCATCATTCAGGTGGAGATCAATGATGAGGCGGCTTCTGAAATTGCCCGCCGCAGCCGTGGCACCCCCCGTATTGCCAACCTGTTGCTGCGCAGGGTACGTGATTTTGCCCAGATCAAAGGTTCCGGCAACATCGATATCGCCATATCGCAATATGCCCTTTCAGCCCTTAATGTAGATAAACACGGACTCGATGAAATGGATAACAAGATCCTTACTACCATTATCGACAAATTCAAAGGTGGTCCGGTAGGCTTAACCACCATTGCCACCGCCGTTTCCGAAGATCCGGGCACGATCGAAGAGGTGTATGAACCATTCCTCATCCAGGAGGGCTACCTGATGCGAACGCCCCGCGGCCGGGAAGTCACCGAAGCCGCCTACCGCCACCTCGGAAAAATCAAAGGAAAAACGGATCAGCTGAACTTGTTTACAGAATAATTTGAGAATTCAAAAATTCAAAAATTCAAGGATTCAAAGATTCAAAAACTAAAAACCAAAAACTTTCTAACTAATTGTATTTCAATTGCTAATTGCTAATTACTAATTGCTAACCCGAATGTCCACTCTCTCCCAGACCCTCTATTTTCTCTCCCAGGAACTGGGATTTGATGATATGGGTATTGCCCCCTGCGGGTCTATGGAGGAACAGCGAGTGTTTTATATGGATTGGATACAAAACGGTTATCAGGCCGGGATGGGTTATATGGAGAGAAATATCGATAAAAGGCTCGATCCCGGACTGTTGGTGGAAGGGGCCAAATCGGTGATTGTGCTGCTGAAAAATTATTTCCCGGAAAACAGCCTGCCGGAAACTGATAATTATATTCTTGCCAAATATGCCTATGGCAATGATTACCATGATGTTATACGAGAAAAACTGAATATTCTCGTCGATACAATCAAAGCGCAGACGGGCAGCATACAGACCCGCGGATTTGTGGATTCGGCTCCGGTGCTGGAGCGGGCATGGGCGGTAAGAGCCGGGTTGGGCTGGATCGGGAAGAATTCCTGCCTCATTCATCCTCAAGAAGGATCATTTTTCTTCATTTCCGTAATTATAACCGACCAGGAAATGGAGTATTCCACCGGAATTCAGACAAATTTATGTGGCAGTTGCCGCCGCTGTCTCGACAGTTGTCCAACCGGCGCCATTGTTCAGCCCATGGTGATCGATGCCCGCAAATGCATCTCATATCTGACCATTGAAAATAAAGGCGAGATACCTGAGGATTTTAAGGGGAAACTTAATAGCCGTATCTTCGGTTGTGATATTTGTCAGGATGTTTGTCCATGGAACCGCAAACCGGTACCCCATCATGAATCTGCTTTGAAACCAAAACCCGGATTGTTTGCCATGAACCGGGAACGCTGGAAGAGTCTCACCAAGGCTGAATTCGACAATTTATTCCGCAAATCGGCCGTTAAACGGACTAAATATTCCGGGCTGATGCGAAATGTTAATTTTGTAAGTGAGGAGGATGAATAAATGGAACACTATCCCGTAAAAATATTACTGGCATTTGGCGAAGCGCTTGATTCCAATCAGCTTATCGACCAATGGCTGCGCGAAAACGGTTACCCTGAGTTATCAGCGTTGGCATCCGCCATAAGGGGGAATACTGATGCCATTCAATGGCTGATGAAACATAAATTTCAGCATCTTGCTGCTTTCGACGGAGCAATCGTCAACGAGCCCGGTACCCTCGACTGGCTGATCCGTTTCAACTACCGTTTCCTGGCTACCTTTGCCCTTGCCTGTCAGGGCCGGCCGGAAGCGCTTGGCTGGTTTCAGGCCAATGATCTGCAGATTTTCATCAGTTTAGCCCAAAAAATCAAAAGAATCACCGACAGCAAGGAGTTTAACTTTTACAAAAGGAACAATTAGATTTACGATTTACGATTTACGATTTACGATCTGCGATTGGATTATTTGAAAATTTAAAAATGAAATGCAAATTTTTAGATTCAAAAATTCAAGGATTCAAAGATTCAAAAACTAAAAACTAAAAACTAAAAACCAAAAACTTTCTAACCAATTGTATTTCAATTTATAATCTATAATTTTATAATTTATAATTCTTAAAAGTGTATTTTTGTCTGCTTAATAAACGGAACTCATGAACGCCAGAGAAATCGAACTACTCCACAACCAAATTCAGAAACTGCATGATCGCAGGTTTAACCTCGAATCCTGGAAAACACAAACTATTCTGCTCCTCGACGGCATTTTTGGAGAGAACAACAATAAAAGCCGGCAAATTCAGAAAATCGAGTATGAATATTCCAGCTGGACCTTACGTGATACCTCGGGTTCATCAAGCATGGACGACTGTAAACGTACAGGGCAGGATATTCTCGAAATCGCCATCCGGGAGCTGGAAAACCACGAACTACCAAAACCGGCGGCAAGAGAAAGTCAGGCCGGATTGAGCGATATAGTGGTTTCTGCCCTCGAAAATGAGCTGAAAGGCTGGCAATTCAAACAGATCCTGCAAATCATCCGGGAAAACACCGAACCTGAATCCAAAAAGGCCAGAATCACCGAAGCCCTCAATACTTACGGTCCGGGCATCACTACCGATATTCTGGCTACCATCCTGTCTGATCCCGGCCTCAAATTTTAACCGCCTGTTACAGCAATCAGATCGCTGAAGCTGGTGCCTTTATATCTTCCCTTTTCCCATTCAGTCAAAGTGTATTTCAATCTGTTAGATATAATTTAAAATCTATAATCTGTTAATATTCAACCAACTGTTTTTAATAAACGGATTGGATTTAAAATTTTTTTAACCCAAAAATTTACTACTTTTGCAGCCTTTTTAAAAACCGTAACCGTTTTGTTTTGATGGAATCAAAGTACAGGGAATATAAGAACCTCAATCTTGTGGAATGCTGGCAGGAAATGAAAGACTACTGGCAGGATCATGATATTTTTCAGAAGAATCTGGATAAAGGAAAAGATCATCCGGAGTTTTATTTTTATGAAGGCCCCCCTTCCGCCAATGGCAAACCCGGCATTCACCACGTTTTATCCCGTACCATCAAGGATATTTTCTGCAGGTATAAAACTTTAAAAGGCTTTCTGGTAGAAAGAAAAGCCGGTTGGGATACCCATGGACTGCCTGTAGAAATTTCGGTAGAAAAAACTTTGGGTATTACCAAGGAAGATATCGGTAAAACGATCTCTGTGGAAGAATACAACCATGCATGCCGCCAGGAAGTCATGAAATACAAGGATATCTGGGATCAGCTGACCATTGATATGGGTTACTGGGTGGATCTCAACGATCCGTACATTACGTTTGACAATAAATATATTGAAACCGTATGGTACCTCCTTTCGAAGTTGTACGAGAAAGGACTTATCTATAAAGGTTATACCATTCAACCTTACTCACCGGCTGCCGGAACCGGGCTGAGTTCTCATGAACTCAATCTGCCCGGCTGTTACAAGGATGTTAAGGATAATACAGTAGTGGCTCAGTTTAAGGTGGTCAGAAATGATAAGTCGGAAAGATTATTTCAGGCTGCTTTTGCCGAGGTGTATTTCCTGGCCTGGACCACCACTCCCTGGACACTCCCTTCGAATACGGCTTTGGCCTTAGGCGCCAATATTACCTACCTTTTGGTAGATACATTCAATACATACACGCATTTGCCGGTTTCTCTAATCCTGGCCAAAGACCTGTTCTCCCGCTATTTCGATCCACAGCATGAAGGGCTTAACCTCAGCGAATACCAACCGGGACAAAAGCCGGTACCCTACAGGGTGGTTGCTGAATTTAAAGGGTCTGATCTGGATGAAATCCGGTATGAGCAATTGCTGCCCTATGCCCAGCCCGAATCCGGAGACGCATTCCGGGTAGTTTTGGGTGATTTCGTTACCACAGAAGATGGTACCGGTATCGTTCATATTGCCCCGAGTTTCGGCGCCGACGACTTTAAAGTGGCCCGGCAATACGGTATCGGAGCGCTGACACTGGTGGATAAAACCGGCCGCTTTACTGTAGAAATGGGCGAATTTGCCGGCCGTTTTGTGAAAAATGAATACGATCCCGGCTTTGATCCTGAAAAACCGGTGGATAATGTCGATATTGATATCGTTGTAAAACTGAAAAAAGAAAACAAAGCATTTAAAACCGAAAAATACGAACACTCCTACCCGCACTGCTGGCGTACCGATAAACCCATTCTGTACTACCCACTCGATTCCTGGTTCATCAAAACCACCGCATTTAAAGAGCGGATGATTGAACTGAACAAAACCATCAACTGGAAACCAGCGGCTACCGGATCGGGAAGGTTCGGAAACTGGCTCGAAAACCTGGTCGACTGGAACCTTTCGCGTTCCCGTTTCTGGGGAGTTGCCCTTCCCATCTGGACTTCAGAAGATCGTGAGGAGCAAATCTGCATAGGATCAGTAGCACAACTGAAGGCCGAAATTCAGAAATCCATCAGCGCCGGATTCATGAAAGACAGCCCGTACCTGAATTACCAGGAAGGTGACAATTCTGCTGAAAACTATAGCAAATTTGATATCCACAGGCCTTATGTGGATGAGGTGGTATTGGTTTCTAGAACCGGTAAACCCATGTACCGTGAACCAGATCTGATCGACGTTTGGTTTGACTCGGGCGCCATGCCGTATGCCCAGTTCCACTATCCTTTTGAAAACCAGGATCTGAAACACTATTTCCCGGCCGATTTCATTGCCGAGGGGGTAGATCAGACCCGCGGATGGTTTTTTACGCTGCATGCCATTGCCGTAATGCTGTTCGATTCGGTTTCGTTTAAAACGGTTATATCCAATGGATTGGTACTCGACAAGGACGGAAACAAAATGTCGAAAAGACTCGGCAACACCGTAGATCCGTTTGAAATCATCAATCAGTACGGTCCCGATGCTACCCGTTGGTACATGACCTCCAACAACCAACCCTGGGATAATCTGAAATTTGATAAGGATGGTATTGGTGAAGTACAACGAAAATTCTTCGGAACACTTTATAATACCTACGCTTTCTTTGCTATGTATGCCAACATCGACGGATTCCGGTATGCAGAACCTGAAATTGCTCCTGCTGACAGAACCGAGCTCGATCGCTGGATATTATCGGAACTCAATACACTCATCAAAAATGTGGATGAGTACTATGCCGATTTTGAGCCTACCAAAGCCGCCCGGGCCATCATGGACTTTGTGGATGAGCACCTGAGCAACTGGTATGTACGGCTCTCAAGACGCCGATTCTGGAAAGGTGAATACTCTTCTGACAAAATTGCTGCTTACCAGACACTATATACCTGCCTCGAATCGCTCGCCATCATCAGCTCACCCATCGCTCCGTTCTTTATGGACAGGCTGTTCCTTGATCTGAACAACGTAAGTGGCCGGTACAAGACCGAATCGGTTCATAATGTGGATATGCCGGCAGCTAATGAAGCGCTTATCGATAAAGGGCTTGAGGAAAGGATGGAACTGGCCCAGACCATATCCTCCATGGTTCTTTCGTTGAGAAAAAAATCGAATATCAGAGTACGCCAGCCCCTTTCAAGAATACTGATACCGGTACTTGATCCGGATTTTAAAGCAAAAACTGAGCTGGTGAGGAATCTTATTCTCAGTGAAGTAAATGTGAAAGATATTGAATATGTGGATGAAAATTCCTCCGTTTTGGTTAAAAAGATCAAACCCAATTTCAAAACCCTGGGCCCCAAGTTCGGGAAAATGATGAAATCACTGGCTGCCCGGATCACTGCCATGGATCAGAAAGAAATCCGGAATCTGGAAAACTCTGGAAAATATGCACTGTCAGTTGATAACCAGGAGGTTGAAATTGGACTTGAAGATGTTGAGATTTTAGCTGAGGACATCCCCGGATGGACCATCACATCCAATGGAACGCTTACCGTGGCTTTGGATATTCATATCTCTGAAGAACTGGCCGGTGAGGGAATCGCCAGGGATTTGATCAACCGGATACAGAACCTGAGAAAAGAGCAAAACTTTGAGGTTACTGACCGGATTCTGGTGCAATTGGAACAAAAAAGCGACATCATTCATGCTGTGAACAACAATTATCAATATATTTGCTCGGAAACACTGACCGATCAGTTATTGTGGGTAGAACATGCACATAATAATGGTTTTACGGATGTTGACCTGGCTGACAACCTGATTGTAAAAATTAAAGTAGACCGGATGGTTTAATGCACGCATCGAACCTGTTAAAAACTAACACTATGGAAAAGAAAATCGAAACCATGAAAGAAGAAACGGTTAAAACCCGTTACACTGATGAAGAATTGGATGAGTTCAGGGAAATTATCCTCGAAAAACTGGAAAAGGCCCGGGCTGATCTGAAACTGCTTACCGAAGCCTATACCAATAACAGCGAGCATGATATTAATGATACATCGCCTACTTTCAAAATTCTTGAAGAAGGATACCAGGTAATGTCGAAAGAGGAAAACAGCAGGCTGGCAGCCCGTCAGCAAAAGTTTATCCAGTCGCTCGAAAATGCCCTTATCCGTATTGAAAATAAAACTTATGGAATCTGCAGGGCAACCGGTAAGCTCATTCCCAAGGAAAGACTGCGCAGTGTACCGCATGCCACCCTGAGTATCGACGCCAAGTTAAACCAGAACAAACGTTAGGGAGATTTGAAAAAATTCAGGATTCCTTTAATCATTGTAACCTCAGTCCTCATCATTGACCAGATCCTTAAATTCTGGATCAAGCTGAACATGACCCTGGGGCAGGAGTATTATATGGCCGGTAACTGGTTTATCATCCATTTTACAGAAAATGAAGGAATGGCTTTCGGGTTTTCTTTCGGGGGGTCTGCCGGAAAACTGTTTCTCAGTATTTTCAGAATACTAGCCATTATTGCCATTGGATATTACATCAAAAGACTCATTGATAAAAAGGCCCACTGGGGGCTTGTTACCTGCTTTTCGCTGATTCTTGCCGGCGCCATTGGCAATATGATCGACAGTGCGTTCTATGGAATGCTTTTCAGTGCAAGCAGCTATCATACCTTAGCGGCATGGTTGCCGGAAGGGGGTGGGTATGCACCCTTCCTTTTCGGGAAAGTGGTGGATATGTTCTATTTCCCGATCATTCAGGGAACTTACCCGGATTGGTTTCCTTTCTGGGGTGGCAACGACTTTATCTTCTTCAGACCGGTGTTTAATATTTCCGATGCCTCCATTTCTGTTGGAGTCATCATCCTTATAATTTTTCAGGGAGTCTTTTATAAAGAACCGGCACTCGTGCCCGAAAACCCGGATCCGGTTGAGGATGCTGTGGTTAAGGAAAATAATCCCGTTGAATAGGCGAGGGAGAGATGCGAGCTAGCAATTAGCAATTAGCAATTAGTAATTAGAAATTGAAATACAATTAGTTAGAAAGTTTTTGGTTTTTGGTTTTTGAATCTTTGAATCCTTGAATTTTTGAATCCTATAAATTGCATTTCATTTCTGATTTTTCAAATTTCTAATTTTTCAAATTATTTAATATCCGTCCGCCATCCGGTTGACATGAACATTATATTCATATCCCTTGTTTATAAAGTATTTTAAAACCAATACTATGAAAAACAGGATAATTGAAATTAAATGGGCTATAATCTTTGTAGTAATGACCCTTGTATGGATGGTGTTTGAAAAACTAAGCGGATTCCACAGTACCAAAATTGATCAACATTACCTCATCACCAATTTTATTGCGATTCCGGCCATTGCAATTTATGTTTTTGCATTACTGGATAAGAGGAAAAACTTTTATGGGGGCATTATGAACTACAGCCAGGGCTTTATCAGCGGCGTGTTCATTACCCTGATCGTCACGGTTTTAAGCCCGTTAACGCAGACTATTACTTCATTGGTTATTACCCCCGAATTTTTCCCCAACATGATCACCTTTGCCGTTGAAAACGGAAAGATGAGTCAGGTGGAAGCTGAAGAATATTTCAACCTGAACAGTTATATTATTCAGGGATTGATCGGAGCTCCGGTAATGGGACTGATTACCACGGCCATTGTGGCTATTTTTACCCGAAAAAAAGCGTAAGATTACCGGATAACCAGTTTTTCAGTATGACTCCAACTGTCTGAACAGAGTTTCAGGTAGTAAATACCTTTTGGATAACCGGCTACGTTAAATGTACATTTTTGAGTAGACGAAGCCAGCATTTCCGAATGAACTTCCTGTCCATTCATGTTGAATAATCCGGCTTTAATGCTCTTTAGGGCTGTGAAAGGAATAATAATATTTACCATCTGACTGGCCGGATTTGGGTAAATCCTGATATTTTCATTAATTGATTCCTGATCATCCATTCCCACTGTACCGGTAATATATTCACCTTCCCATCCCTGACCATTCAGACTGCCGTTGGTAGAAAAGGTAACGAACATTTTTCCGCTGGGAACCACCACCGGATCAGGCAGATTGCCATTGGTATACGTGCCCGAATAGGAAGCTAAAAGCGCCTGGGTCTGAAGATCATAAACCCTCACCACATCATTATCCGATTCAGTATCGAATGAGTTAAACCAAAAGGTAATAGGCTGGCCGTTACTTTCTGGCATTACTTTCCACATGCAGACCGTATGATCATAATAATTGAACTGAGCGCTTCCGTCATTGAGTATTCCGGCGGGTTCGGTAAGTGTAGTCAGTCCGTGACACCATTCCGGTTTCAGGGAAGTATAGGAGGCATAAAAACCGTTTCCGGTAATTCCGCCATTGTTTTTCAGGGTAATAAGCAATTGGTTCCCGGTGCTGGTAAGATCAGCCGGTATTGTGCTCCCGGTAAATTGTCCAAGTATGGAGGCGGTGGAAGTTCCCCCATCATAAACAGTCACAAAATCTTCAGGGCCAATGTCGAATTTGATAAAATGCAGGATAATTCCCGAAATTGAATCGCCGGGTTGTTGGGGATCGATGAGCCAGCTGCATTCGGCGCCGGCTTCATAACCGGCTACAGGTCCGCTGCCATCTTCCACTGATCCCGATTTGGCAGTGAGTATCTGCTGACCCTGACAACCAAATGGATAATTCCCGGCAGGAATGAAGTCCATAACGGCACCCTGCCAACTGTTAAATCCACCCACTTCATACAAGGTATAATATCCATTGTTGGTACCGCTCCATCCGAAGTTGAAGTGGAAATAGTCGTTATCAGAATAGCCATCACACACAAATGCATGGCAACCCGAATTGCTGCAGCCCGAATAATACATCGGCTGTTTCAGATCGAGCTGTGCTTTGATCATGGCGGTCCATGCAGGCAATGAATAACTATTTTTATCGTAAAAGGCCGAATTGGGAGAATATCCAAAATGTTCCTGAATGGCGCCCGGTACATCCTCACTGTATGCACCCGATCCGTTGGCGCCATACATCATTTCAACCGCCACACCACAATGGAACTGAAGGAGCGCTACTGCCTCGTATTCTGGATCCATCACATCCTTCATCTCAAAATACTTATACTGGGTAGCTCCGAAATTGGCCGAAATATTTCCGTAAGGCGGATAATTATAGGAGTGTTGTCCCGTACCCTGTTGCGGATAGCGCCAGTACTGCATCACCATCGACATGGCAGTGGCCACGCAGCCGGCATAGACGTGCCCGCCCGGGCCTGATGAGTTAACAGGGCACAACATATTGTACGGATAATCCTGATTCCAGAGACTGGTAAGCAGGGGAGAAATATTATCGCCGGATCGTTTGGTTAATTTGGCCGGGTCAGGATTTTCATAATGCTGCCACAATGCAGTAACATCTTCATCAGGCTGAATACCCGTTGATCTGATCCATTGAATCTGTTCCACATAACCATCGAGGAAACTGGCAAAATTCGGATCCATGTTTTCGTGAATAAAACTGCCGGTGGTATTGAAACCAATAACCGGATAATAAATATCTTCGGCTGAAACAATAACAAATCCGGAAGGTTTCATATTAAAAGCATAATACACCTCCGAGCCATTCAGTGTATAAACAAAGGTCTCTGAAATGGTCCTGTGTTCAATCCGGCCCTCGAGGGAGTATATTTTTTCGCTAATGAAATTCCGGCCTGTTAACTTGGCTTTTTCGAGGTCGATTTTCGCAGCCCAAACCTCAAAGACACATGAAATCAGGATTACGGTAATAAAAACAGATTTTTTAATCATGCTGATATAATGTTGGTATTATGAAATCAATGCTATACAGACTTAAAACAAAAAAGCAGTTGCTTCAATAAATCATGGATTTAGCAAAAAGCAACTGCTTGTAATAAAATGTCAGATGATCGGTATCAGTTAAGTATGATTTTTTTCTTAGCCGTTCCGTCTACGCCTGAAATATTCATGAAATACACCCCTTTTGGAAGGTGGTTCAGATCAACCGTTTTGTTGATAACACCATCAGAATTATGGAAAATTTCGGTATACACTTCCATACCCTGAATGTTTGAAACTGAAATGGTTACCGCTTGCGGGTTATCGAGGCGGAAGCTCAGGTGCAGTATGCCATGGGTAGGATTTGGATACAACGAAACCGGTATGATTTCATGCAGTTCTTCAAAGCCTACCCAGCTGCCATCGAGGATCACATTATCCACAAATACATTATCGCCTTCGGCATAAAATTTATCCACCAGGCGGCAGCTCGATTGGAACCGTAGTGAAAACAGCGACTGGGCATATTGGGTAAGGTCAAAGGTTTTGGTATCCCACGGATCGGTGTTGGTAGTAGGATTGAAATTCATAACCCCTTCATTATCGGCTATTTGTTCGCCATTAACCAACACTCTGAACCATGAAAGTTTATTGCCCAGGCTATAGGTTTGTCTGAGATCAAGTTTCAGGATCACCGTACCATAAATAGAGGCATCCACTGCACAAATATCGGCAAATGCCTGGAAATCGACGTTCACATCCCATGCCTGTTCGGGAGTAGTTCCGGTAGGGGAACCCTGCCAGCCCGTGAGTGCCGGGCCGCCATCGAAATGAAGACCGTAGGTACCTTCAAATTTCGATCTTTTATCTACCCTTACCCGTCCTTTAGTGTTCGATGACAGAGTAAAGTGATCGGTTGAGCCCGCTTCAAATCCTTCATTCATGGGCATGCTTAATCCGTCCACCATAATAAAATCTTCATAGGTAGTGCTTAGTGATCCGTTGGCATTGGCAGCGCTGAGTGATACATTGTAGGTGCCAGTGGCATCAAACTGAACTTCAGGATTTTGTGATGTTGCTGAAGTGCCGTTCACGAAAGTAACCGTGGCAGGCTCAAAAGACCATTGCCAGGAAGTGGGGTTGTACAGAGACTGATCCGTGAATACTACCGATTCTTTCAGACAAATGGTTGAATCGGCTGCTGAGAACTGAGGATAAGGAGCAGGGTTTGCGTTCACCACAATATAACCTTCACGGGTTTCACTGGCAGTGCCATAGGAGTTGCTTACTGTGAGTATTACTTTATAGGTACCTGCATTGGGATAACTTATTCCGGTTGGATTTTTAACATTGGAGGAAGAAGGATTGGCGCCTTCAAAATTCCAGGACCAGCTGTTGGGATTTCCGATTGAAAGATCGGTAAAATTGATGGCAGTGCCCGGGGTAATGAGAGTTACCGGGGTGCTGAAATTGGCGGTCGGAGGAAAAGGTACCATGGAAACCGCTTTGAATGCATTGATACGGCCGGCTCCAAGCTGACCGATATATGTCGGATTCTGGGCATCGATATTATCGCAGGAAGCTTCGAGCACGGCCTCCAGATCCTGGTTGGTAAGATTGGGATTCATGGACAACATCAGTCCGCCAAGGCCTGCCGCTACCGGACATGCCATGGAGGTTCCGATATAATAGTTGTAATAACCCATGGAGGTATTTTCATAGGTGGAGCTTAACACACCACTGGGACCAGGGCTGCAGACACCACCAGGCGCTGATACGTCAACAGTGGTGGAAAAATTGGAAAAATCGGATTTGGCATCATTATAATCAATGGAGGCTACGGAAATAACATTGGTATAGCCTGAAGGGTAGTGAAGAACACTGGTATTGTCGTTTCCGGCAGCAGCAAAAAGTACTATTCCGTTATTGTAAATAGTATTGATCACATTTTGTTCGGTTTGTGAATAGCCTGATCCGCCCCATGACATGCTGATAACATCGGCGCCATTATTGGCTGCCCACTGGATACCGGCATACCCGTAAATTCCGTTCGGATTGTTGTTATTGGCTGCTTTTACAGCAATAAGACTGGTATTATAACCCACGCTGGCAATTCCGATATCATTATCAGATTCTGCGCCTACGAGCCCTGAACAGTGCGTACCGTGCGACCAGTCGGCAGCTGAACCGGTACCCGGCGGGTTGGCATTGTTGGTATTATAGTAAGTATCTCTTTGAGCTACAATTTTATCGGCAAGGTCGGGATGGGTTGTAAATACCGCATTGTCCACCACAGCCACCTTAACAAGAGCTGATCCTTTGGTGACATCCCAGGCTTCCGGGGCCTTGATCAGTTCAAGATGCCAGTTCCAGTTACTGGGACCATTGATCAGATTAAACAGCGAATCGTTGGGAACATAATCCACATAACACATAGGTACACGCTCGGCATATTCAATATCAGCGCGGGTTGAAAGGTCAGCGATGGCTTTGTGAACATCATCGCAGTTTCTGAAGGAGAACTGGAAGGTTCTCAGTAATTTCGGATCATCAAACAGAAAATAAGGACGGGTGAGCTTTTCAACCGGATATTTTTCAATTACATCCCTGAAGGGTGTTGCCTTATCAAGATCCACGGAAAGGTCATCTTTAACGGGGATGTCTACTTTAAAATCATCCTTGAATTTAACGTACATCTGTCCATCCTGGTAATCTTTATCACAGTTCTGGGCAAATGAAACAGGTATCACCGCAATGATTGTGATAAATACTGCTACAGAAAATTTTACAATTGAGGCGTAGAGGTTCATTGTATTGTCATTAATGATTGGTTAAATAATTACATTTTTCTAATCCACAAAAGTATTCTTTTTAGCAATATATGCACGTTTAATACAAAAAAATGGTGGTTCAAATGCTATACAAATGAAAGCAGTAGTAATGCAGTTATATATTCTGAGGCAGCGGATCAGAATTCGATCCGGATGAAGGAAGCAGAAAAAAACCAGAGGATTAGCATGATCATAAATATGACAGCATATCGTGAATTCAGTACTGGACCTGCAGTCCGGGTTATCCGCGGCTTATCTATCGGGAATTGTGGATTTAAAACCGGGAAAATGATGAAACCCAAACCGATGAGATAAACCAGCCACGACCAGTATTGACCCATTACAACAAAAGGCAGAATAATTAGTGTCCCTGCGATGTAGGGAACTTTAAGCACCCGGATAATATAATCCTTGCGTTCTTCGTGCTGGTCGATGATTTCGGTTGAAAAAGCGGTTTTAAGGAACAGTGTCAACCAGAAAGGACGGGTTAGAAGAGTCAGTACAAAAACAACCAGGGCAACCATCAGCCTTACGAGTACATTGTCGAACAGCCAGGTATAGGCAACTCCGAAGCCATCGTATATAATTGAACCGGAAATCATTCCCATAGGGAGTATAAGAATCAAAAGGAACGACATCCAGGTCATCACAAGACGCGATAAAAAACCAAAGCTTTTAAATGCCATCGTGAACCTTAACAGGATCAAGCCAAGTACAAAAAAAACCATGGATCCTAATCCGTACACTATCATAATTCGGGTATCGTTCCAATTGGTTCCTCCTATGGAATGAAAAATAATACCATAGGGACGGTACTGAAATTTAATATCGAAGTAATTTAATAATACAGTAGTCTGAAGGTTTGTGATAATTCTGAGAAACAGCGCTGATACAACAAAAACGAAGGAGGAAATAATCATCAGCCTGTAAAACTGTTGCTGTACCAGGGCATTCTGAAAAGGTACCTGTTTCTGTTTCATGATTAGGGTATTACCCGGCAAATATATGAAATCAGGTAACAGTGATAACCTTGAAAAATCAGTTCAGTTTCATGAATTCAAATTTGGGGTAACCTACTTCTCCGTTTTCATTATAGAAACTGATGAAATGCAGTTTATACCAGATACCATGCTGGTTTCGGATAATGTAAATTTTATCGGTTTCAACCCTGTAAAAACCCTCCTCAAGGTTGTAATACTTCCATTCATGCCCGATTATATCATTGACCTGAGATAATGACAGTGAGGATACGTCATCAAAATCCAAATCATTGAATGTAAGTTCTCCCTCATATTCCAGGGCATAGGTTAAAGAGCGGTTCAGCAGCACGCCCCTGACCAGATAGGGATACGGATCGCTGCCGGAATACAGCATGGTAGTGTATTGTCCGATAAAGATATCGTAGCTTGTATTCGGGGGCTCAATATCGATCAAAGCGCCTCCATTTTCAAAGGCAAAGCCGGTCAGATTCATACCTGGCTTTTTTGGTATCAGAAAACTTCCAGCATCCGAGCCATTCAGATTCGCAAAAGTTATCTGGTAAATTCCGTTTTCCAGGTCACCCAGTTTCACTTTTTTATATCCCATGGGATTTCCGTTAATATCAAGGCCCATGTCTATTACGTACACCCAGCCTTCAGAAATCGTATCATTGTTTTCAAATTTTGCCCAGTTACCAAAGGCAGTTGAATCGGCCAATCCCTTGGAATTGTCGAAATTCATGACAATACCAGCCTGGGATGTGACCGAATCCAAATCTTTTTTCCCGCTGTTGCCGGCATACATAAACCTGGATGAATTCAGCAGTATATGCCATCCGCCGGGTGACGATTCAAAAGCAAGATCAAAAGTATAAAGGGTATTGGTTTTCACGGCCCTGTTCTCCTCGAGGCTGTAATACACCTGGTTCATATAGTTGGAACCAAGATCAGCGCTGCCTACCTTGATGCCTTCCGGCATCGGTACAGGATCCAGGATGTCATCCTCCTTCAGGTCATCCATACAGGCAGAAACACTAATTGCCATTACCATCATCAGAATATGAAATAATTTACTGATATTTTTTGGCATGGGTTGTAAACTATTTTGAAATGTTGAATTTAAGTCCTGCAAAAAACGACCTTCCCCAGGCCACCGGCATGGAGGTACTCCCTGAAGAGTGTACACCGCCACCGCTGGATCCGGAAGTCTTTACTTCGGTGACATCAAACAGGTTTTTGGCGCCAACGGATAATTGGAGCCGGTCTTTAAGGAAAGCACGGGAAAACGTAAGATCCATCATGTGGTAACTCTCTTCGGTATAGGGAATCAATTCGTTTTCTGAGTTTAACCGGTTTTGGGTTACTTCACCGTTAAACTTATAGATAATGCCCAGATTTATTCCGGTCCACCGGATCTCATGCTGAACATTTACCACCATTTCGGGATAAAACCTGTAGTCATTCTGCGCATTCACCACTCCGTCGAAATGGTTGCGCGTACCTATATAGGCAAACCCGATTCCAAAATCAAGGATTCCCTTGTGTTTGTAGGTGATATTCAACCTGCCGCCCAGAGTATTGAAATAATCGATATTGCTGTACACCCAGATCTCAGTTGTATCATGATTTACACCCACGACGCTTTTTGGAATGAGATCAATTTTATCCTTCACCTGATTGTAGAAAAAATCGGGTTCTATTTTAAAAGCTACTTTTTGGGTTTCCCGCTTGTATCCAAGGCTTATCTGATAACTATTTGAATGTTCGGCTTTTAGCGAATCTGATCCAAATATCTTATGATTAAGATCTACAAAGTCAAGGTATAGTTCTTTAAGGGACGGCGCCCGGAATCCCTTGCCATAGGATCCTCTGATTACCCAATATTCACCGAGATCATACATCAGGTTTACAGACGGTGTTACCGGTGCATCATAGGCAGAATTATAACTGAACCGTATGCCGGGCTGGATGGTAAGGGTGTTGACAGGACGGTACTTAAGACTGACAAACAGCGCATAATCCTGAATAGAAGCCTGTTTGTTTTCAATCTTTTTTCCGGTTCCTGATTCCAGATTTATATCGAAACCAGCCTGATAATTGAGTTTCACTGTATCCATGATGAACCTGCTCAGAGTGCCCCTGAATACCCAGGAGCTAAAGCTGGTGGTATCAAAATCGGATGGGGACTGGGACAGGTCTTCCTCCATGGTGTAGAGATTCTTAATATATACTTCCCGCTGACGCTCATACCAGGAATAGGCGCCCATAACATCTATGTACCTGCCGCTCCCTACAAAACCCGACCAGGCCACGTTATTGTCAATTCTTTTGGTATAAAAATGGCCATCCCTGGCTTTGTAAAAATAATAGTTATTGGCCGTATCGGCATCCATAACCGGAGAACCTTTATCCAGAACAAATTCCTGGAAATAGCGGCTTGATACCTTTATCTGAGTTTTTCCAATTCTCCTTTTGTATTTCAAATCGGCAAAGTATTGTTCCTTGGGTTTCCATTGTTTATATCTTGAAGTGTCGAAAACCGAATAACCATCAAAAAAAGTACGGCCCCCACTCAGCAAAAGTGTATTTTTGTTTTTGTAGAGGCCCGCACTAACATCAAAATTTAATTGTCCGATACTTTCAAAATAGGTATTCAGTTTAGTGTCGAAGGATCTGTTCACCTGGTCTTTTGTAATCAGGTTAATAACCCCTGCCAGAGCATTGGTTCCATAGCTTACCGACATGGGACCTTCCACCATTTCGATTCTTTCAATATTGGCCAGATTTATCTGGCTGAGGTCAATATCTCCGTTCATCCGGCCGATCACCGGTACTCCATCGATCAAAATTTTTACATTTTCGCCACCTATACCCTGAAGTTTCATTTTACTTCCCAGGGCAGCATCATGTGAAATTTTGATATTCAGCTGGTTGGAAAGAATTTCTTCGAGGGTAACGGCTGCATTGCCCTGAATCGTTTTTGAATCGATTACCTGCACTTTATAGATGGACCGGTCGGTACGTTGAGGTGTATATTGCCCGGTTACCACTACCTGTTCCATGTTGAACAAAGCCGGAGTCATTTTTATGATCCGCGTTTCACCGGGCATAATAGTATCAAAAAGCGTTTTATAACCTATACAGGAAATTGCCACCACCGACCTGGTTTCAGCGAGATTGTCAACTTTGCCGTTATCTTCTGTGATACAAAACTTCTTGGTTGTGTTTGTAAGACTTTCAAAGCACACATGGGCAAAACCCACCGGTTGTCCGGTAACTTCATCAAGTACCCGGATTACCCCGTGCTGTGCCTGACTTTGAAGACCAGCCAAAACAAATATTCCTGATAACAGGAGGAAAAAACGCATGATCAGTTTTTAAGCAGTTTATTCTGAAGCAGGTAATTTCCGGATTGCAGGGCCACTAAATAAATTCCTGAAGAAAGGTGATTCAGATCGATACCAACAGAGTTTAGTCCGTTTTGATAGAAAACCGGCTGCTGAAAAACAGTTTTTCCATCGATAGTGTTTACTGATAAAGTGGCTATTCCTGCATCATCGGCATTGAAAACAACCTGGGTGGTTGATTGCACAGGATTGGGAGAGATGGCCAGTTTTCCGGTTTTGTATCCGTTGACTTCGGTGATGGAGGCATGATCTTCAACCAATGCCTTTCGGAAACCGATCTTTCCTTCAGCACTGTTATAGTATTCAAAAACTACTTTCCAAATGCTGCTTTCATGGTCGCTGATGAAATAAACGAGAGAATCGAAAATCTCATAGGTTGGAGGCATGCCACCGGCCAGTTTGAACCAATAATTACCAATTACAGAGATATTGGCCGAATCGAGAGAGTTTGGGTTATAGGCAACTGTTGCAGTATCGCAAAGGGAATGGGAGGCCACCTCAATATCATAATTGGTAAGGATCCCGGTAACCGGATACCACATCTGATTGTTATAGAAGGTCATATATTTGGTAAAAAGCAAATCCCAGCTATCAGTCACTGGTTCGCGGTCCACTACCTGTTTGGAGGTAAGTGAGTATCCCACAAATGCCTTTGTGCTGTATTCACTGAGATCTAATGTTACCGAAGTTTCATCGGACCCATCAATATTGGCAAACTTGAATTTGTAAATATTCAGCATGGGATTTTTTTCCTGAATCCAGATCTTTTTGGCAGTGCCACCGGGAAGTTTTATGATGAAAATAGAGTCACCGGTGATTTTATGGGTAAGTATATTGTAAACGCCCCATCCATAATCCAATTCACTGCCGGTAGTTGAAACATTGAACGCACCCATTTCCCAGCTTTTATCGGAGTTATGCAAAACAGGAAACATAAATAATCCGGCGGTATCCACCGCATTCCATGAGCTGGTATCTGCCCATGGGTATACATATAAATTAACACCCTGAGCTCCGTTTGTTCTGACAGTCACATCCATCTGGGCAGTGCTGAACTGAATATCCCAGTCACTGCGGATTTGCTGATATTTTTCACCGGTTTTCAATGAATAATACAAATCATGAGTTCTGCCGGACTCCATACTGATGGTGTCGCGGCTATAAGTGGTTGCCTGACTGAAAATACTTCCAGGAATCAATAAAATAATGGCAAGAACAGTGAGGAAAGAATTAAAATTTGTAAAGTTTTTCATGTTTTAACGATTAGAATTACATATTGGTTTTGATTTAGATTTTCGGCGACAAAGCAAACAACAAAACATTGAATAAAATTTTACAATCAATAAATGGCGCTTTTTAATCATTTTTCGGCAAAAATGGTGATCGGTGATCGGTGATTGGTGATCGGTGATTGGTGATTGGTTTATTTGGGCATTTGAACATTTGGACATGAAGTACGAATTCAACCTTTCGACTACGCTAATCTGATCTAACTAATTGTATTTCAATTTATAATTTACAATTCATAATTTATAATTCCTCAATTGTATTTCTATGGCATACTTCGTTTTTTCTCAATGCCTTTGCGAGAAATATGCTCTTGGTTTATTTCACGCAAAGAAAATGCAGAGGAGAAGCTTCTTCTGAACCAGTAAGGAGAGAGTAAATAAAAATTTGTAAAAATTTCTTATTCACATTCATTTTATCCTTAAGTTTGCACTAATTAACCAATGTTTCATTTAAAATTGTGTACTTTATGAAAAGCGCTAAAATTCTGCTTGTTATTATTTCCGCCGTGGTTCTTTTTGCCGGCTGCAAAAAAGATGAAGATAAAACCAACAAAGACATGCTGGTTGGAAAAACCTGGATCAACACAGCATTGACCATCGATCCCCCTTTGCAGATTGGGGATATAACGATTACGGACCTGTTCAATCAGGCCTTTTATGCCTGCAGCAAGGACGATACCCAGCAGTTCAAATCGGATGGTGGGTATGTATTTGATGAAGGCGCTTCGAAATGCGATCCCAATGACCCTCAAACAGTTACAGGAACCTGGGTTATGAATCCTGACATGACGGTAGTCACTGTTACTGCTTTTGGTGAAACCATGAGCTATACCATCGTATCTATCTCGGATAACCAATTGAAGTACACATATTCAATTACTGAAGACGGGATCACGTATGTTTTCACCGGCACAGCAAAACCAGTTTAATAATTGATAACGATAAAAAAAAGGTTGCCCGGTAAAGGCAGCCTTTTTTTTTGCCCGGAACATTATAACCGGTTTATTCACAATTATCAGATTGACTGAAGGCAAACCACTAATTGCTAATTGCTAATTGCTCATTAGTGTATAAACCCCACATCCTTTACCCATCCCAGTTTCCAGGCTGCCCATAACCCTATGAGAATGGCTTCGGCGGCATCGGCATCGGGTTTAAGAAATTTTTGAATACCCAGGGTTTTGATCACCTTTTCCGCATAATGGCGGGCTTTAATCTTTAACTCCCTTTTATGGGTCAATTCTCTGGGGTAAAAAAGATCTTTACGCCATTCTTCGGCATGGATCATTGCTACCTCCAGGCGGTTATACTGTGTGGCCCTGGTCCATATTTCTCCCATCTCTCCTCCCCCTTCCATAAAAAGATGGGTCAGCGGATCGAAGCGCTGAATGATCTCGGGAATCGCTTCTTTGAGCCGTTTCCGGTTTCCGAAATTGCGCGATTGGTACCAAACCAGCTTCCCTTCAGAATTGAATACAGAAAATCCGGTTTTCACACCCAAATCAACAGCCAGCAGGAATTCCATCAGTTTTAAATGATTTTCATGCAAAATTAGGAAGGTTTTAGTATCATTGCAGCAAAGCTGTCTATTAGGCTAATTATTCCAATAAAACCATATCATGACTGACGAAACCCGACAAAAGATCAGGCTCATCCTCGAAATTTCCACGGGGAATGGGGAATTCGTAAAATTAACCCTTGGTAAACCCACCCAATCAGCCGGTTCTTTAAAAAATATCCTGATGAAACCGGTGATGTTAAAAGGCAACCGGAATCTGTCGGCTACCTACCGGTATGAAACCCGGGATGAAGTCAAAAACTTTGCAGTGGATCAGGCCATTTCCATCATTTCGGAATTAATCGGAAATCATTTTCTGAGCCTGCATATTTTCACTACAGTGGCTGATTATCAATTGGTTCTCAATAAAAAACGAAAAGGCGAAATTAAACAGGTAAAGCCTTCATTTACTGTAACCACACCCTTGTTGCATGATATAAAAGCCCGGAGGCTGATCAATACGGAAGGAAATCGGTATTTACAACGGCTGGGTGTAACCAATGCTTCCGGGCAGGTTCTTCACCACATGAGCGATAAATACCGCCAGATCAATAAGTACGTGGAAATTTTCGCAGATCTGTTTCCGGAAATACCTGCAAAGAATGACCTGTTAATATATGATCTTGGCTGCGGCAAAGGTTACCTCACCTTTGCCCTTTACGATTATCTGAAGAATCAGCTCAGCCTTCCCGTTTCATTGATTGGGATTGAAATACGATCTGAGTTGGTACAGTTTTGCAATGAAGTGGCCAGGGAATGTGGTTTTCAAAACCTCAACTTTATTCAGGGTGATATTCAAAGCGCTGATATCCCGGAAGGCGCTGTAATGATAGCGCTACATGCCTGCGATACCGCTACCGATGATGCCATTTACAAAGGTATCCGGGCAAAATCGCCGCTGATTGTGTGTGCACCCTGTTGCCACAAGCAGGTGCGCCGCGAAATGAAACCCGCTGAAAAATGGAATGCAATTTTCCGACACGGAATCCTCTTCGAACGTCAGGCTGAGATGCTGACTGATATCATCCGTTCCCTGCTGCTGCAAAAGCATGGTTACCGGACTTCCATTTTTGAGTTCATATCCCCGGAGCACACTGCTAAAAACCTGATGCTGACAGCAAGCATAAACAGAATTAAGGAATCAGAAGATGCAGACAAAAAAATTAATGATTTGAAATCCGAATTCGGCATCACCCGACACTACCTTGAAGATTTATTGAATTCTTAAGATACTTTGCAATTCTTAATTCCCGGTAATTCTATATTAATTGAAATACAATTAGTTAAAAGAGGCTAAAGTAGTCGAAACGTGAATCTGTTTATTTGAATTTTTGAATGTTATTTGTCAATCGTCAATCGTCATTGGTCAATCGGGCTTGTCAGGAGAAGCGAAGCAAGAAAACTCATCAACGCCCAACCCGCAACGCTGAACTTTAAACATTTTCCTGTGTGAACCTGCTAACAGTTCAAAATAAAAATACTATTTTAGCCCCACAAAAAAATTCGTTCCTTAAACTTACATGATATGGACAATATTGATTGGAAAAACCTGCCATTCGGTTATTTCAAGACCGATTACAACATCAGGTGTTATTGCCGCGACGGCAAATGGGGTGAGCTTGAGGTTCACTCTTCGGAATACGTGGTAATGCACATCGCTGCCACATCCCTTCACTATGGACAGGAGGCCTTCGAAGGATTGAAGGCTTTCAGGGGTAAAGACGGCAAAGTACGATTATTCAGGTGGGAAGAGAATGCCAAACGGATGCAAAATTCCGCCGATGGAGTGATGATGGCCAAAGTACCTGTGGAAACTTTTGGAAAAGCGGTGATCAAAGCCATTCAGCTCAATGAAAAGTACATACCGCCCTATGGTCATGGAGCCTCGCTGTATGTCAGGCCCCTGCTGATTGGTACCGGAGCCGAAGTAGGTGTTAAACCGGGTAAAGAATACATGTTTATGGTATTTGTAGGACCAGTAGGACCCTATTTCAAGGAAGGCTTCAACCCGGTTACCATGCAGGTGGTACGAGATTACGACAGGGCAGCTCCTCTTGGCACCGGTCATATCAAAGTGGGCGGAAATTATGCCGCCAGTTTACAGGCGATCGTCAGAGGGCATAAAGAGGGATTTGCTTCAGTCTTGTTCCTCGATGCCAAAGAAAAGAAGTTCATAGATGAAGCCGGCCCGGCCAATTTCTTCGGAATAAAGGGGAATAAATACATTACTCCAAAGTCTCATTCCATTCTTCCTTCCATCACCAATATGAGTCTTCAGCAATTGGCCAGAGACGCCGGTATGGAGGTGGAAGTGAGGCCGGTACCCGTGGAGGAGCTTGCCGAATTTGATGAAGTGGGCGCCTGCGGTACTGCTGCAGTGATCTCTCCCATTTGCTCCATCATCGATCTGAATGGAGAAAAGGTTTACAAATACTGTAAAGAAGGTAAAGCCGGTCCTTACTCTGCCATGCTGTACAAAAAACTTACCGGCATTCAGATGGGTGAAGAACCCGATCCTTACGGTTGGTGCACAATCGTGGATTTTTAATCTGAGTTTGTAATGTCTTTTAAAATAATTGACTGCCATTTTTCATATTATATCGAATAAAGGTGTAATGAGGAGTGGCAGTCTTTTTTATTTGATATCTGAGGATGCAGAAAAATAAGTCTGGTTTTGCCAGTTTGTCACAGAACAGCACATCGATTCACAAAATATTTATTCCCTATATTTGCAAAAATCAACATCTCATGGAAAGGTTTTTTAATGTTACCGGCTTGTGCAATTCCGAAAAGCATTATATGGTTGAACCATTAAGGGGTCTTGACCATACGATTTTCGATTTAATCCAGATTGAATATTATTTCACCTTTCACACCCGGCGGTAAACCGGTAAAACCATCCTGCTGCGTAGTTTGTCCATAAAACTGAACAGTTCGAAAAAATATTCATGAAATTGATGCAGTTTACGCCGATGTGCTGTTAGCAACAAGCCTCAAAAGGCATTCGGATATCAGTTCATTATTATATTTATTTATTATATTCAGATAAAATAAATACATGAAAAATTCATTTGACAAAATACCACAGAGTTTCATTAGCAAATGGCAGGATATTGTCGATTTACTGGCAAAAATAATGGGAATACCCGCTGCCTTGATCAGGAAAGTGGAGAACGATTATATGGAAGTATTTATCTCAAGTAAATCAGATAGCAATCCTTACCACATTGGATACAAGGAACATTGGAACGGACTGTATTGCGAAACAGTAATAAAATCGCAAAACAAGTTAAAAGTGGCAAATGCATTAAAAGATGAAAAGTGGGACAAAAACCCCGACCTAAAATTGGGAATGGTTTCTTACTTTGGTTTTCCATTAAAGTTCCCAAACGGGCAGCCTTTTGGTACCATTTGCGTTCTGGACCGGAACGAGAATAATTATGCTGAAGAGTACGAGCAATTGTTGATGCAATTCAAAAGGGTTGTTGAGCTGGACATAGCCATGATTCAATCCTTAAAGATTACACATGATATTTCGGAAAATGAATTAGTTGACCAGTTGTTGTTTCAAGACGAGAAATTAATTGAAAGTGAAAAACGGTTTAGAACTTTAGCCGAAATTGCTTCTGACAGTATATTATTGTTTGAAAGAGAAAAGCTGGTTTTTGCCTCGCAGCGTTTTTGTGATTACGTTGGTATAAAACCTGAAGATGTTGACAAACTTACTGTACCTGAAATCTTATCGCATATACACCCCGACGATATAGAGCACTATGGACGTGAAATGCAGAAATCCTTTGCCCAACAAAAAAAGCGGTATACGATCGAATTCAGGATGCTCAACCCCGAAGGCAAGTATGAATGGCTTCAAAACAATACTACAGCAACTTATGATAGCTCCGGGAAAGTGTTACACCGCATTGTGCAAGCCCGCGATATAACCAAACAGGTGGAATTGGAAAACGAACTCAGAAAACTAAATGCCGACAAAGACCAGTTTATACGCATTTTGGGGCACGACTTACGAACCCCATTCAATTCACTCATTGGTTTCTCCGATTTATTGCTTGAAAACCTGCATCAATACGATTTGCAGGAAATTGAAGAACAAGTAAAAATAATTAATCAAACATCAATTAAGACATACGAATTGTTAGAACAGATACTGCTTTGGGTTAAATCGCAATCGGGGAAATTATCACTAAATAAGGAGCAATTCGATATTCAGCAGGAAAGTGCAAATGTAGTTCGGACTATTGAGAATATGGCGGTAAATAAAGGTATTCAAATAGATATAATTGAAACAGAAAAAATTAGTTTGTCGGCTGATTTGAACATATTCAAAACCGTGTTACGAAACCTTATTTCAAATGCTATAAAATTCACAAACCAGAACGGACATATTGTTGTTAGCGCTGAAAAACAGGAACAAAGTATATTGATAGCCATTTCTGACAATGGAATAGGTATGAACGAAAAAGTTATGGCTAAACTTTGGGCGATACATAATAATTATTCTTCACAAGGAACAAATGGTGAGACAGGTACAGGATTCGGCCTCCAACTTTGCAAGGAACTGATTGAAAGACATGGAGGAAAGATATGGGCCGAATCAGCGCCCGGCAAAGGCTCAAAATTCATTTTCAGTTTACCCATTTAGCCAATAATTAAGTCTTTATAGATATGATACCTGTTCCCATGAGGAATCAACACGAGCAGTTGAGTATTGTAGTATAGCAGATTTTAGTCCCGTTCTGTCGAAGAATATATTTGATGGGGATTCTGATATTTTAAAGAAATTAAAAGATTATTTACATTTATTTCAGGAACAGAGGTGGAGTACAACCATTTCGATGATAACCTGCGTTATGCCCTCGATTTGGGGATTATCCGGAAATCAGAAGCCGGGATCAGAATTGCAAAAGACATCTATAAGGAAATTATCCCCAGAGTCTTTGACAGGCGTTTTGTGGCCAATATGCTTCCCAAAATTTCGCCTCAATGGTTCATCAAACCCGATGGCCGCCTTGATATGGATGGCCTGCTGCCCGAATTCCAGGATTTTTACCGCGAACATTCCGTAAGGTGGCTTCACGGGTTCAGCTTTCAAGATATCGCTAAACAGCTGATTCTGATGGCCTTACTGCAGCGAATTTTAATTGTCGGGGGGCCATTGCCCGTGAAATGGCCGTAGGCCGTGGCCATTCCGACCTGGTGGTGGAATTCGGCGGCGATATTTTCGTACTTGGACTCAGGATAAAACGTTCCAACATAAATATGGAAAGAACTTATAAGCAACTTTTCCATTACCTCAACCAACTCAACCAACCCCATGGCTATCTCACCCTTTTAGAATCGAAGCCAACAAATGCAGTTACCTGGGTAGAACACATCAATTGGTCAGAATTCCCTTTTGAATTAAACGGGGTAAAAAAGCAGTTTGCTATGGTGGAAATGTAAAGAAATGTAGATTTTTTTTTATTTTTCAATAACTACATGATAACTTATGATTGAGTTTTGCAACTGGCTTATTATTTGATGCGTGGCTGATCCTGATAATCTTCCCTTAACCATAAGCTGATACAATTTTGAAGATGCAGTAGTTTTCAAGTAGTCATTTTTGTAGCTCTCGTAAATATCTTTGATTCATTTGCATACTTAACCCTTAAATTAACGGAAGCATCATGATGAAAAAACATTCATTGTTCTTGTTGTCGTTCCTGATAACTGTAACGGCAGTATGGTCTGGATCGCTCACAGCAATAAACAACCCCGGTAACCGGGATTCTGAACCGGTTAAAATTCCAAAAGGAGAAAGACCTGAACCGGATTATTCAGGACTTTCCAATGAGGCCATTATCCCCGGGCTAATCCGAATAAAGATCCGGAATGAGTTTAAAGGTGACTTAAACATTGCTGCCTTAAGTCAGGACAGTGGCAATATCAATTTCGGCCTTCCCGGATTAGACCTTATAAACCGGGAAACCGGGGTATATGCCGCGAGTCAGAGTTTTACCATTGCACTCAGAGACCGGAAATTCGAAACCAGACACCGGGATTGGGGATTGCATCTTTGGTACGATTTAAGGGTAAGTGAAAAAGCCGGGCTGCAACAACTCAGGGAGCAATATGCCGGTTTGCCCGAGATTGAATATGCCGAGTTGCTGACTAAACTGATTCCATCCTCAACCGGCAGCACACGTTCAGCAACATGGACCCCCAACGATTCCTTATTTCCGCAGATGTGGCATTTTAACAATACGGGGCAAAGCGGAGGCACCCCCGGAAGCGACATCGATCTACCCGAAGCCTGGGAATTGGAACGAGGCGATACTTCGGTTATAGTGGCAATAATGGATGCAGGAGTCGACTGGATCCATCCTGATCTGCTTCCAAACATGTGGCCGGGCATAGGATATAACTTCTTTGCGGACACCTCCTGGGTGGAACCCTGTTTTCATGGCACTCATGTTGCGGGTACCATCGCGGCTTCCACCAACAACCATAACGGGGTGAGCGGTATAGCAGGAGGCGACGGCAGTGGCAACGGGGTTCGCATAATGACCTGCCAGATCATCTCATCCCAAAACACAGTTGTTGAAGAAAACATACCCAACGCTTATATCTGGGCCGCTGATCAGGGCGCCGCCATTTCACAGAACAGCTGGAACTATCCCATTGCCTCGCCTTCAATGCTTGATGCCATAGATTATTTTATTGCATACGGGGGCGGCACGATGATCAACGGAGGAATTGTCATATGCTCGGCCGGAAATGACGACACCAACCATATCTCTTACCCTTGTTGTTATGAACCCTGCCTGGCTGTAGCTGCCACTTCCGACACAGATGAAAAGTCGTTTTTTTCCAATTATGGTCCCTGGGTCGACTTATCCGCTCCCGGAGGAAATTCAATCACAAACGACATTAGAAATATCCTGAGTACTGTACCCGGCCCCGGTTATGCGTGGGGGATGGGAACATCCATGGCCTGTCCGCATGTTTCCGGGGTAGCGGCGCTGGTAATCTCTTTAGCAAATGAAAGGCTGAGCCCTTTTGATGTTAAAGAAATTTTGCTGAATTCAACCGATGACATTTACCCGTTAAATCCCGTACATGATGGAATGCTGGGAAGTGGCAGACTGAATGCGTTCAGGGCGCTGCAGTATACGCAACAATACATGGACTACCAGATTCCCAGGCCGCCGCTGGCTTTCACAGCCTCAGGAGACAACAACGGACAAATAAGTCTGATCTGGTCAACTAATGCGCAGGAAGACAGTCTGTTGTTGGCGTACTCGATCAACCCGGTGTTTGGTGTTCCTACAGGCAGTTACCTGGAAGAAGATACCATTGTCGGAGGAGGAACAGTACTTTTGAAAGGAAAAACTGACGGATTCCTCCACGACAGCCTTGAAAGAGGCAATATTTATTATTACAGGCTGTGGACGCTACGAAATAACCGTTACTCGCCATTCGGCCGCTCAGCCTGCGATACAGTGAAGTCATCACCTTTTGCAATCAACGATATCCCAGGTAGCTCCCCAGCAGAGATCAGAGTTGTTCCCAATCCTGTTAATGGCAGTGCCATGCTCTCATTTATCCTGGAATCCCAGGGTGAAGTCAGTATACATGTTTTCGACCAGACCGGCAGACTGGTAGTCCATGAACGGATTAATTTCAACAGCCCGGGCCGTCATAAGCACGAGATGGATACCGGCGGTTGGGCCACCGGGGTATATACCGTACGCATACATACAGGTTCAAGGCTGCTTAATGGAAAGATGGCTGTGCTGTAAACGGAAATGTTTCACGATGACATTACCGTTCAGACATAAGGGTTGGTATTAAATGCTGTTGAAATGGGATTAAAAAATGGCGATCAGGTTGTGAAAAATCTGTGAAACCCTTACCGGCAGCATTCCTGAGCATGCCCTTCCGGAAAAGTGATGCTGACAGTTGTTTATTGAAAATCTTTCTTTCAGTATTAACCTTGTAAGTTCGTTTGGAATAAGCCATATTTTCCGGGATACGGATATAAGTGTTACCCCGGGTTGAAGCCGGTGACATAGAGGTCATAAACAAAAAAAGAGGCTGTCCCTTTCAGAACAGCCTCTTTTTTTGATATTCCAACAGATTATTGTGGAGAAATTTTATAGGTATAGTTGTGCAGGTTTACCTCGATCAGGTAACTGCCTGCATTGTTCGGTGCCGGTATACCCGGAGGATCGGGAACGGATTCATTGGGACTGTATACCAATACGCCGGCTTCACCGGTTCCGGTGGCATCTGTGCCATATTGAGGAGCCCATTGACCCAGTACTGCAATAAATTTCAGGAATTTACCGGCGCCGCTCAGGTTGGCGGTAATGCTGAATTTACCGGGACTGAGTTTGGTGAGGGGCAATGCGGCGGTGTTATCCCAACCGGCATCGGTAGCGTCGCCAAGCAGGTACAGGTTGGCTGAAGTAGGCTCAACGGAGTAAGTAAGTAAGGCAGTGTCAGCCACTATTCTGTAATCGCCGGCATCGGCAGGGGTGGGGATAGCAGCTGGATCGGGAACGGCTTCGGTAGGTCTGTACACCAACGGACCACCTTCAAAGGTACCGGAAGCATCGGTGCCCCATTGCGGAGCCCAGGCGCCCAGCATCGAAATGAATTTGATATACTTGCCGCCTCCGGCCAGTGTTTCAACTATACCAAACTGCCCACCGCCCAGCGAGGTCATTTCAAGTGCGGAAGCATTGTTCCAGCCGGCTGTGGTACCATCGCCCAGCAGGTATATGGGTTTCACATAAATGATCTCTTCATAGGTGGTCAATGTAATAACCAGTTTATCAGAATAAACATAGGAATAATCTGAACGGTCATTAATAAATGAAAACACCCTGAATTCGATATCAGCAGCAGAATTTCCGGGAACACCCATATTCAGCAGTTTCTGATTCAAACCGGCCTGGGAGATTTCAACCTTGCTTATGGCACCTGTGGAACTACCCACTTCACGCCATGATTCAAAGTTGTTACCAACCAGATCCATTTGAACCACATATTTAGTGTTCTCAATATCCGTAAGATTGTATTGGGTTTGCGACCATTGGAATGTAATCATTTCATCAGCGGTTGCAGAAGCCAATACGATCGGTGTACCGGCAGCTGGGCTCGAAAATGACGGTTTTACCGTAAGTCCCATGTCCAGAACCGGATCTTTTTCTACTTTGTCGCAGGAGATCAGAAAAGCAAAACTGATCAGTGCCATAAAAAACAATGAGTATTTTTTCATATTCTTGTCTTTTTAGTCGGTTATTAATAGCCAGTGTTTTGTACTAAGTTTGGATTGGCGCCAATGTCAGAGGCCGGGATGGGGAAAAGTTCGTATTTATCGGCAGTGCCGGTTCCATCTTTTACTTTTCCTTTCCAGGGCCATACATAATCGCTTCCGGTAAATTTGTCAAACCTGATGAGGTCGGTTCTGCGCTGGGCTTCCCAATACAGTTCCCGGGCTCTTTCATCCAGAATGTAGTTCAGGTCGCACTGACCGGCTGTAATGTCGGCCAAACCGGCTCTTCCACGGATATCATTTACATATCCGAGAGCTGTTCCGTCAATACTTCCGTTTTTGCGGAGCTGAGCCTCTGCAATCATGAGGTAAACATCGGCCAGACGAAACATCGGGAAATCGGTATCAACAAATGTGAGATTGGAACCTGCAGCGCCATCTTTGGTTACATTCTTGAATTTACCAACTGCATATCCGTCATTGAAATTGGAAATATCTTCAATATCCAGGTTCTGACCATCAGTATGGAAAATACCACGGACATCATTATCGGCGAATTTCTCCACCAGGGCTTTGGTAGTACGGGTACCTCCCCATCCACCGTCGATTCCGTAATCGCCAGGGCTCATATTTCCACCCACTGCAGCGTGAATGATAAAGGTCATCCCGCCCCAGGTAAGGGTATTGATACCATCAAAATTGATTGGGAATATGATCTCCTTACTTGTGTTGTTATCTGCCAGGAACAGATGCTGATACTCAGGTTCGAGCTGAAAATCAGCGGCTGCCACTTTTTCACAGTTGGTCAGACATTTGGTCAGATATCCATTGTAGTCTCTTTCAGGAACATAGGTTTTGGCATTCAGTTGAATTTTGGCCAGTAAGGTCCAGACGGCGGCTTTATCAGCGCGGCCGTATTCGTTTTGTGCTGCGCCAATCATCAGAGGCTCAATGGCTTCCAGTTCACTTTCGATATAATCGAATACAAAGGCCTGATTTTTCTGCTCCGGGAAGAAGGCGCCCACTTTGTCCTGTTCGGTAACAAAAGGAATATTTCCAAACAGATCGAGGGCATGCCAGTAACTTAAAGCTCTTAAGAATCTTGCTTCAGCCCTGAAATGTTCAATGTCGGTTCTCAGTTGTCCGCTTACACCGCGATCATCGAGTTTTCCATCGGTGGTTTCCCTGATGAACTCATTGCACAGGGAGATCTGGTAGAATATTCTGTAATACATGGCTGAGATAAATACGTCGGAAGATCCCCAGGTCTGATAGTGGAAATCCTTGATAGTCTGGTCGTTCCAACCAATTACGGCTTCTTCGGTGGTGAGTTCCTGGTGGTACCAGTAAGCGCGAAGGTACTGGCCGAAGCCTTCATCAATACCGCTGATATCGGGCATTCCGGCAGCGCCTTGCTGTCCTGAAACGGCAAGGCCGGCATACAGTTTAGCCAGAATGGCTTTGTAGTTATCCGGATTATCGAACACTACCGCTGAGGTCACAACATCTTTATCGAGAGGAACCGTGTCAAGGTCCTTGACACAGGAATTTGAAAAAAGCAATATTCCTGCTGCTATAAGAGTGATATTAAAAAACTTTTTCATTATTGCTCAATTTAAAGATTAAAACTGCAAGTTAACACCTAAAGCATATATACGGGTACGCGGGTAAATGTTGTTGTCGATACCGCCGCCCACTTCCGGATCAATTCCTTTGTAGTTCGTAATGACAAAGGCATTGTTAACGGTGGCTGATAAGCGGAGTTTTACCTTGTCGTTAAAGAGATTGCTGAATAAGTAGCTAACGCCGATATTGTCCATTCTGAAGAAGGTAGCTTCCTGAATGTAATAATCGGAGAGGTATTGAGGAGCGGTGAATCCGACTTCATCCACATCAGCCGTAATATTGCTTAAATACGGACCTTCCGGACGGTACAATCTTTCATACACTCCGTTATTGGAGCTGACGTTGTTGTACATGTAGTTACCGATGTTGGCCCTGCCTGCAAAGGAGAAATCCCAGTTTTTATAGTTGAACCTTGAATTAATACCGATGTAGTATTTGGGATTCGGGCTCTTGTAATGATACCGGTCGGCATCGGTGATTTGTCCGTCGTCGTTACGATCTACATACATTCCTTCGATGGGTTTTCCGTCGGCGTCATAAACCTGTTCAAATACATAGAATGAATACGAGGGTTTACCCACAGAGTGGATCTGAACCGTATTACCCACGCCTCCTGCGATACCGCCTACAAATACACCCAGATAGGTGCTGTCGTCCGTAGCGGTCAGCTTGGTAATTTTATTTTCATTGAGGGTGAAGTTGAAACCAACTTCCCAGAACATATCCGGTTTTGAAATGGGTTTGCCGCTGATGGCGAACTCAAAACCCTTGTTTTCCATATCGCCGATGTTGGTCAGCAGATAGTTGGAAAGGTTGGTTCCGGCAGGTATGGGAATGAAGTTGATGAGATCTTTGGTTTTTCTTACATAGTAATCCAATGAACCGCTGATGCGGTCGTTGGCAAAACCATAATCGATACCGACGTTGGTAGTGGTGGTCTCTTCCCATTTGATATTGGCATCGTATCCTTCAGGTCTGAGGGTCTGGAAGAAGATCCCGCCAAACTGGTAGGCCGCATTGGGTTCTCCAAAGGTATATCTGGCCTGGTAGGGGTAATCGTTGTCGGAAATGTTCTGCTGTCCGGTAACCCCCCAGCCTAATCTCAGCTTGAGGTTGGTGAGGACTTTGTAATCCTTCAGGAAGGCTTCATCATTGATTTTCCAGGCGAAAGCGGCCGACGGGAACAAACCCCAGCGGGTATCGGGTGAAAAACGGGATGAACCATCATTACGCAATGTGAAGGTTAACAGATATTTATCATTGAAAGTATAATTCAAACGTCCGAAGAAGGAAACCAGGTAGTTCTCAGTTTCATAATCGGTACTGTCGCGAACCAGCTTTTTGATGAAGAAGGGACCGGTAAGGTCATTGGTTTCATAGGTGGAACCTCTTCTCCAGAAGTGTTGCCATGAGTAACCGCCCATCACATCGATCTGGCTCTTGATGTTATCGAAATATTTGTTGTAGTTCAGGTAGAAGTCAAGTAGTTCGTTTTTCTTTTCCTGGTCGTAAACGCGGTTAACGCCGCCACCATTTTGTTTGTCAAATGAGAAACTGGCAAATCCGGGAACATACACGGTTCCGTCACTGTTGGAACGATCCATCCCGAGGTTCAGGTTGGCTTTTAATTCCGGGAGGAAATGGAAACGATAGTCGAACTGGGCATTTCCCAGGAAACGGTTGACATCGGAATCATCTTCCCGGAGTTCCAGCATGGCCACCGGGTTGGAAGTAGCCTGGGTTACAGGATCTCCGTTGGCTTGTTGCCATACCCAGTATCCACCATAAGGACTTTCAGCATCCATGATGGGTTTGGTAGGATCAAACTGAATGGCTGCGCCAATAGAGCCTTCATTGCCGAATCTTTGTTTGATTCCCATGTATTTTCCACTCAGATCAATTTTGAGGTGATTGTCGAAAAGTTTGGGGTTCAATGAAAATCCCAGGTTGGTCCTCTGCATGTTGTCGGTCTTCAGGATACCGTCATAATTGGAGTAACCGGCAGAGATCCGGTAAGGGAGAACGCCTTTACCGGGAAGATTGGCAATGGCTCCGCTACCGCTGATGGTATGATCCATACCGAATGCATTTCTGAAAATCTGTTCCTGCCAGTCTGTACTTTGGGTGTCATCATTAAGAAGTGATAACACATTGTCGTTGCCGGCATATTTTTCCTGGATCATGGCGCGGTATTCATCCCCTTTCAGCACTTCAATGGTTTTGGGAATCTGGTAGAAAGAAAATGTACCTGTATAATCCAGTGACAGCGGTTTACCTTCTTTACCTTTTTTGGTAGTGATGAGAATAACACCATTGGATGCACGTGAACCGTAAATGGCGGTAGCCGAGGCATCTTTCAGAACGGTGAAAGTCTCAATATCACTGGGGTTAATGGTACTGAGGGCGCTTCTGGTTCCTGAAATACCGTCGTTGTCAACGGGTACTCCGTCAATTACAAAAAGCGGGTCATTGCTGGCAGAGAGGGAAGATCCACCCCTGATTCTGATCGTGGAGCCGGCACCGGGTGCACCGCCTGAGGAGGTGATCTGAACTCCGGCTACTTTACCGGTTAAAAGATCGGCGGGTGAGGTGATGGCTCCGATGTTGAAATCTTTGGTTCCTACAGCAGAAACAGAACCTGTAGCATCTCCTTTTTTCACCTGGCCGTAACCGATGATAACTACTTCATTTAATCCTGTAACTGACGAAGCCAGCGAAACATTAAGAACTTTCTGGTCGGTTATCAGGATTTCCTGCTTTTCATAACCAACAAATGAGAATACAAGAACATAGCCCGATTTAACTTCCAGAATATACTTTCCGTCAAGATCGGTGGTAGTTCCCAGGGTGGTTCCTTTAACAAGGATGGATACTCCGGGGATAGAACTTCCGTCGGCAGCATCGATAACTGTTCCGTTCAACCTGTACAGCTGTGCGAAGGCCTGATTGCCAAATGACAGCGCCAGGATGAAGAACAAACCTAAAATGAGTTGGAATCGTTTCTCCATACGAATTGATTGTGTTAAGGTTAATATTAATTCATATTAAGATAATTTAACAAAGGCGCAAAAGTAATAAAAATAATATCAGAAATGTACGTTAACATATTGTGATACTTTTACTAAAATAATTTGAAATAACAGGCAGGCTGCGGAATTGTTTATGAAATCCGGCGAACCCAATTTTATCAGTTCTGGGGATGAGTTTGCCTCCCTCTGTATTTTTTGAAACAATCCATGATCATCATGTACAGATCATAATCAATGGGTTTGAGTTTCAGGTAACCGGCTATCCCGCAGTAAGCAATAAAACTGTCGATATCGGCGTCGCTGGTTAAACCGGTGATTTTTTTAAGCAATTCCCGGTTCACCCTTTTTTCCAGAGCGGCTTGCTCTATATCTTTTTGTACCAGCCTGTTATATTCCCGCCTTTGTTTGGCTTCACGGCTAAACAGCTCCCATAGCAATGATATGGGTCCGGGAACGGTTACCCCGAATCCCGTCCCGGGTTCCGGTGCAGGAAAAAATACCTCGTTTTCAAACATATGCTCCAGATCAGCATACTCCTCCTTTTCTCCGAAATTAATAATAGCTTTTTTGAGTTCATCGGCATCTTTGGGGTAGGGACGGATAGTAACCCCTCTCAACGTCAGCGATCCGGGCTGTAACCTGATGATGTTGGAAAAAAACGGCGACTGCAGGGTGTCCGGAATTATGATCGTATCATTAATATATCCTAGGTATCTGAATATCAGAGTGTCTTTCGCATTTACCGGAAGAAAGAAATTTCCGGTTTCATTGGTGATGGTACCGATAAACTGATTTACGATGAGCACATGTGCATAATTCAAAGGTTGATTCTTTTCGTTGACAACCCGGCCCGAATACAGTATCACTTCACTGTTTTGTGATAACAGCTGATTAAATATCAGAAAATTGAAAAGAAATAGGACTATAATGTTCCGGTAAACTTTCATTTCAATGATACATGATGGGTTTGAAAGATAATTATATTCACGAAGATATTCATCATTTCAGCAAATTTACGTTTTTCCTGAATTCCCGGGCATAACTGAAAATGATTGCATAAATTTTATCTTCCGGGAACAAACTTATCTATTCATGTAATTTTTGTATCATTGCACTGTGATGACATAGCAACACTATTAAGATGGCAAAAATACTGGTGGTTGATGATGAAGTGGATCTTGAACTGTTGATCCGGCAAAAATTCCGGAAAAAGATCCGGGAACAGGTGTATGATTTTGTATTTGCAATTAACGGAAATGATGCACTTCAACGTCTGCAGGAACATAATGATGTAGATATGGTGATCAGCGATATCAACATGCCGGAAATGGACGGACTGACACTCCTTTCAAAGCTTACAGAACAAAATGCATTGTTAAAATCAGTCATTGTTTCAGCCTACGGGGATATGGAAAATATCCGTACGGCCATGAACCGGGGCGCTTTCGACTTTCTTACCAAACCGGTTGATTTCAACGACCTCGAGGTTACTATTGACAAAACCATCGGCTTTGTTACGCAATTGAGAGAAACCATTAAAGCCATCCGTGAAAACAACATACTGAAAATGTATGTGGATGAAACCGTATTGAATTTTATGGCCAGCCGTGAATTCGAAACTTCTTTGCTTCAGAATGAAACGATTGAAGCATCGGTAGTATTTATCGACATTTGTGGATTTACTTCCCTGAGTGAAAAATCGCAACCCGATCAGGTGGTGAATCTGCTGAACGATTATTTCGATATTATGGTGAGCCGGATCATTGCCCAGGGCGGGTTTATCGATAAATTCATCGGGGATGCCATCATGGCCATTTTCAGAGGTGAAGGTCATCTGAAAAGAGCCATTGAAGCATCCCTTCAGGTGAAGATACAAATTGAACAAATCCCGGGTGTTTCTGATTCCATCCAATTTAGACCAAAAGTTGCCATCGGTATAAATACCGGGGAAATGATATCCGGAAATATAGGATCAGTAAGTCTCAAACGCCTGGATTATACGGTAATCGGCGATGTGGTGAATACGGCCCAGCGACTCCAGTCCACTGCTCAACCCGGACAAATCCTGGTGGGAGAAAACTCATACAAAGTTGCCAATGACTGGTTTAACTTTAAAGAAATCGGGGTATTCCACCTGAAACATAAAACGCAGCCGGTGCTGGTGTATGAAGTACTGTCAGCTAAAAACGAATAGGAAGACGATTTACTATTGAAATATTTAGAAATTTAGAAATTTAGAAATTTAACATTGAAAGTACAAATGTAGTAATTTGAACATTTTAGCATTTGAGCATTTTAACATTTGAGCATGAAATAAAAGTCAAGGATGCAAGGATTTAAGGATTGAGCCCACTCCGAAAACATATTATTCTAACCACGAAAACATATTATTTTAACCACGAATTCACAAATTTAGAAATTGCGTCTTATCCACACCCCCTTTTTTAAGGGTGAACCATTCTGAGTTGAGGCAAGCATAATATTAATACAATTAAATATATTACATATATTGGTTTGCTATTTGCTATACCTGCCTGCATCTTATTTCGGGAGGTGATATTAGAGGATTTATACCACAAAAAACTTACTATATCGCTTTCTTAATTCCTCTGGCGGACGTTTTCTGATTTGACGTTTGAGTAATGAAGCCCTGATAGCCTTGGGTTTGAAGTATATTTTTTCATTGTCAACTACTATATACCAGGTATCCTGCTTACTCCTTTTAGTCTTTCCTGATAGTTGTGCTTTAAATATTTCATTGGTTGTTGATATGCCCCGTCAGCATATACTTTTTCAATGGGTTGACCGGTAAGTTCCTGGGTGCTCTCCAAAGCCGATTTAACAAAACTTGTATCCGGAACATTGGCTTTATCTACCTCAACACTAAATTCTTTAATCTGAGATTATGCCATTTCCTGGAATCATTATACTGTTTGAAAGACCTGGCACTCAAAATCACTGACACTCCGGAAAAGACATCTATTTAGTCAATATTTTGTGATATTTTTCATTATTATACG